>Ga0207706_10000181_pt1 | contig 70177 bp, 70 predicted proteins | sample KBSC53metaG_FD_184318 | JGI IMG/M metagenome (GOLD analysis project Ga0207706, IMG submission 184318) | Corn rhizosphere microbial communities from Kellogg Biological Station, Michigan, USA - KBS C5-3 metaG (SPAdes) (version 2) | ecosystem: Host-associated > Plants > Roots > Rhizosphere > Soil ... | reverse complement strand
AGATGAAGGGCATGGGCCAGATCGTCAGCTGGTCGGTGCGCGACGAGAGCCTGCACTGCGAAGGCATTACCCGCCTGTTCCACGCTTTCGTCAAGGAACGCGACTGCCTGACCAATGCGGTCCGCGACGACATCATCGACTGCTGCCAGAAGACGGTGCGGCTGGAGGATGCGTTCGTCGACCTGGCGTTCGAGTTCGGGCCGGTCGAGGGCATGACCGCCAAGGAGATCAAGAAGTACATCCGCTACATCGCCGACTGGCGGCTGGGGCAGCTGGGCTTCAAGCCGATCTACATGGTCGACGAGCACCCGCTGCCATGGCTCGCCCCGCTCCTCAACGGCGTCGAGCACGCCAACTTCTTCGAAACCCGCGCGACCGAATATTCGAAGGCGGCGACGAGGGGCTCGTGGAACGACGTGTGGGACAATTTCGACCGCCGGCAGAAAGCCAAGGCGGCAAACGACGCGCCAGCCGGAGAAGGCGACGGCGAGGATATGTTCGCGAGAGCGGGGATGGCGGCGGAGTGATCTATTGTTCGCGTCTTCGCGACTTAGCGTGAAACTCGTTACTCTCTCACCGGCAGCACCGAATCCTGCGACGCCACGATCTGCCATTTGCCGTCGCGGAACATCCAGATGTCGTTCCAGATGAGCTGGAGGTCGGGCTTGCTGTCGGCGCGCTTCAATGACTCCTGACCCTGCGCGATCACCGTGTCGCCGAAATGCCGGTAGTGCACATAGTCGAGCTTGCTCGACACATAGGTGCCGGTCAGCGGCTCGGCCTGGTCCTTGATCTGGTCGGCTTTGGTGCGGATGTCGCCCTTGGAAGAGACCCCGGAGTAATCGTCGGCGAGGATACGCTCCATCAGGCCGGGGACCGGCCGGACGGCCTGCGCGGCCCAGTCTTCCTCAGCCTTCCACATATAGGCCTCAGATTCCTTGTCGGATGGCCGTTGTGCGGCGGCTGCCTGCTTCCCCTCAGCGTTGCCGCCCCCTTGCGGCGAGCACGCCGCCAGAGCCAATGCCGCGGCGGTCCAAAGCAATTTGTTCATAAGGCCCCACTCCTGTTCGCTACCGTCGCTAGCACGGCGTGCCGGCCATCGAATACACTCAGCGATCTAATCAACCGGGCGCCGCCCCCGCGACGCCCGGGACCCCTCGCCTACTTCCGGTAGACCTGTTCCTGCAGCAGCATGCTGCCGCCCAGGTGACGGTATTTGGCCCGCGCGCCGCTTTCGGCGTCACCCTGGCGGGCGCTCGACTGCAGGAAGGCGTTGGTTTCCTTGGCGCGCTGATCGTCCTCGGCCGGGGTGGTCGGGCGGTCGGCGATGGTGATCAGATACAGGTCGGGCTCGCCCTCGCGCTTGTTGACGTTGGCCAGGATGTAGGAAGCCTTGATCCAGCCCTTGGACTTCTGGAAATCGACCGACTTGCGATAAAGGCCGGCGAGATGGTCGGCATAGTCGCCGAAGTGGCCGTCATCGATCGTGATCTCGCCCACCGTCCAATAATCCCCGCCCTTGACCGGGAAATCCTGGGCCGCTGCCGGAAACGCGAACAGCATCGTTGCCGCGCCGAGCGCGGCGATCATGGTCTTGCGCATGTTGATTGCCTTTCTTGCCGCGAAAGCGTCGAAGCATTCGCGCACGGGACGGCGTCGCCAGGTCGGCGGAGGCGCCGGAAGTACGGCGCCGCCCAGGCCCCCGCCCTACGCTCATTATGGTCAGACGCCTAACTTATACGGATTACGGTCGATTACGGCGCCAGTTCATCAAACCCGCGAATTGCCCAATGGCTGAAGCGGCCAAATTGTCAGCGGTCGTCTGGAACAGTCACCGGTCACCGCGACGCTGCGCAAACTCGAAGGCCTCAGGCTTGATCGCCGGCTGGCCCGTCGCGCTCCGCTCCGCGTCGCCCCTTCTTCGAAACCTCCTGCCCCCGCGCCTTTAGCGCGCCGTAGAGCAATCGGTCGGAGGTTTCGTCGGCCGCATCCGGGGTCAGCTGGACGTCGACGGCGTCGGGGCCTTTGACCTTGACCACGCCATCATCGGCGCGGACCTCGCTCGGCTCGTTGTAGATTTCCTTGTCGGACATGCAGGCAAGAGCGCGCAAAAGCGCCACCGGTTCCGCGCCAGACTTCGGCGTTACAACTGGATGGTGCCGGAAATAAGCTCCGTCATCCGATACAGCCGGTCCCGGACATCTTCGGCGACGCTGGGCGGAACGCGGTCCTGGATCGCTTCCCTGGCCTCGAAATAGCCGGCGTTGACCCGCACCAACTCCATCGACCAGTCGGGAAAGCTGCGCACCTCGACCTTACGTTCGTCGCGGACCTCCAGGCCCGAATGGCGCGGGTCGCGGCGAAGCCTGGCCACCAGGTCGTCGATCGCGGCCTCGGCGCCTTCGATGATTTGCAGGAAGTGCGTGCCGTTGAACACCAGCAGGCCGGTAATCCCGTCGATCGAGTTCAGCTCCCTCGCGATCCGGTGAATGTCGTGCAAGTCGTCCGCGCTGAGGTCGAGCTTTGCCCGGCTCGTGTAAGTCAGTGATTTCAAATCCATTTCAAGGCGATAGCGGCAAATGGCGGGGCGGCATAGTCAGGCGGGCGCGCTCTTTGCTACGCCCGCAATATCTTCTCCATCGGCCGGCCCTTCGCCAGCTCGTCGATCAGCTTGTCGAGATAGCGGATCTCCCGCATCAGCGGCTCCTCGATCTCCTCGATCCGGACGCCGCAGATGGTGCCCGTGATCGCGGCGCGCGATGGGTTCAGCCCCGGGGCCTGCCCAAAGAAATTCTCGAAGTCGGTCCGCTCCGCCAGCACCGCCTCCAGCTGCGGCTGGGAATAGCCGGTCAGCCAGCGGATGATCTCGTCGACCTCCGCCTTGGTCCGCGCCTTCCTTTCGGCCTTGGCGAGATAGTGGGGATAAACGCTGGCGAAGCTGGTCGTGTAGATGCGGTGGGTCATCCCTCGATCCTCCGGGCAGAAGGGAGGATTTGTGCAACAAATGCGGGCTTCTGTCGAAGAATTGGCGAAAGCCAGCCAGCGGGTCAGCGCAGCTGGCCTCGGCGGCGTTACTGGCTGAACCATTCGTCGGCGGCGGGGCGAAACAGATAGATGGTTGTCGCCACCAGGAGCGCGGCGCCGGCCAGACCGATCCGTGTGTGGGCGCCGGTGAGGTAATCGATCAATTCGTCGGCGACTTGGACCCCGACGAAGACGTACCTCGACCAGTCGAGCCCTCTCAGAATTCCCATGCCGGCCGCAGTCAGGGCGGCGCATTCGATAATCAAGCCGCCCCGGAGCAAATCCAGCGGTATCGCGTCGCGGGCCGCCAGAATGGCCAGCGACTGGCTGTCCCAGACGATCAGCACCGTCAGGAAGCCAAAGCCGTAGACGATAATGGTGGTCCAGCCGAGCAGGCTCATTAGGATCGGTCGGTGGATCATTACGCCTCTCCGCGAATATTCGCCGTGCGTAACGAGTTGCTAAAACTGTCCCGGACCTGTCATTTGAAATTCTTTGAACCCGGCATTTCTCCCGCCGAAGATGGTATTTCCTTCAATGACCAGCTCGGCATTGGCTCTCGAGCGCCGCGCATTTGCGCATCTGTGCCCGGCATTTCACCAATTAGGCCCCCACCCGTCCCTGTGCTATAAGCGCACAATCGCAAGGACGTCCTGACGTAAGCTCCTGCGGCTGAGAGACCATCGCGCTCCCGCTTACATCGAGGAGCCGATATCTAAATGACCAGCAACGACAACCATGTCGACGAAATGGAACTCGCCCGCTTGGGCATAAAGCGGGTCCAGGCCGACATCTTCCTGTGGGGCGAGTATCGCTACGGCAATTTGCGCGATGCCATTGCTGCCGCCAAGCGGGGGGACAGGCGATGAGCCGCGAGATATTCGTCACGCTCGACGAGGGCGAAGTGGTCAGCCGCTGCCTTGCTGAAAAGGTCGGCATTTCCGCGATCGAACGGCTGCCGGCCGGCGGAACCCGGTTGGTGTGCATGAGCGGCCATGGCGCCTCCGTCATGACCCGCAAGTTCAAGGCGCACCTGATCAAGGAAGCCGTGATCCGGCAAAAGCACCGCCCGACAAGGCCGCTCTGGTAGGTTGGAGCCACCACGGATTTACTCCGTGACGGCTCGCCCTGCCCGACAAAGAAAAACCTGTCCTACTCACTTATCCGGCGTCAGGATGGCGGCGGCTCTTTGAGATCGTCAGCAGGGCATGAAATCGCCCTTCCTTCGCGCGCATTCGCGTGCGCGTCCGTAGACCTGCGACTTTCTGTGACTTCTAGGACCATGCGCCCGGGCATTGCGCGCGAGCTCGCCGGCTCACAGCTGCAATACGTATTCCCGTGGGGAATGGCCGGTGTAGGCGGCGATCCCGAGGATGATGATCATCAGCGCCAGGGTGAACGCCGCAATGCCGATCGCGGCCATCCGCCGGTTGTGCTCGTCCCGGTCGCGGATGACGATTTCTTTCAGCTTCGGAGGCGGATCGCGGCGGATCTTCGACACGCGCACCTCGGGCGTCGCCAGGTTGACGGATTGCTTTCCGGTCGAGAGCGGACGGGCCATGGCGTCGCAGGCTAATGCGAATGGGTTATTTTCAGGTTAGCGCCACGCACCAGGGCTTGGGGAAGAGCGTTAGAGCAACATCATTCTCGCGACGATGTAGCCGGCAATCACGCCGAATGTTCCAGCGCAACCAGCCAGCATTCCCAATGCGGCTGCCAGCAAGTCGGACGGCCCAGGCCGGGGCGATCGCGCCAACGTCGCGACGATCATCAGGACGCCGGCTGCACCCACCAGCCCCAGCGTTTCCTGGATCGGCGGATTGCCGCGATGAGCCAGGCCGTAAAGGGGATATTGGAGCATTGCGGCGCAGGCTGGGATGCCCGCCAACATGGAAAGGCTGGTTGCGGCCCATTCCCGCGCGCCGGGCTTGTCGAGCTTAATAACGCCTCCGGTAGCCGAACCATCTGTTGGAAGCCGGCAAGAACAGGCAAGTCGAGGAAGCGGCAATAAACAACAGGACCACCGGGCGGTCTGGCAAACGCTCGTCGACGATATAGTCGAACAACATCGAGACAGCGTGCACGCCTATGTAGAGATAGCGCGACCAGTCCAGGCCATTGAGGATGCCATAGCCGGCGGCAGCCATGGCGGCCGACAGGGCCAGCCCCTGGGCCTTATACCACCAGGCCGGCATCGATCCTTCGGACAAGAGGCTATTGAAGTCCGGCTGGTTCCATAAGACCAGGATGACGACGATGGCGACCAGGTTTCCAACCAGGAAGAACCAGCCAAGAAAGCTCAAAAGCCTTGGTCGTTGCCCCATTTACCCCCTCCACCAATCAGATCCGCGTTGACTAGGGAGGGGCATCGAAACTTCTACCCGTGATTCTGTGAAGGCCGCAGTTGGAGCGCCAAATTGGCGGAATTCTGCCCGCCCCATTTCCATCGGCACCCGAGTGAAGCAAGAAAAGCAGGTGTCGGATCGGGGTCCGGCCGAAACGAAGGGAAGGCCCATGACCGAACATAATGCGATCGGCGCCGTAATCGACGAGATGTATGACATGATCTCGGGCCCGGCCGGACCGCGCGACTGGAGCCGGCAGGCCAACTGCTTCCTTCCGCAAGCGCGGCAAGTGCGGACCTGGGTCGACGATGCCGGCAATCCGCAGATGCTGGCGATGAGCATTTCCGAATATCGCGAGAATACCGCGCAATTCTTCGCCGAGAATCCATTCTACGAAGTCGAGACCGACCGGCGGATCGACCTGTTCGGCAACATCGCCCATGTGTGGAGCCGATATGAGGCCCGCACATCGCCGGACCATGCAGAAGTCGAACGCCGGGGGATCAACTCGATCCAGCTGTTCCGCCACCCCGAGCACGGCTGGCGTATCCTCGCGATGGTGTGGGATAACGAACGCTAGATCAGCAGGCTCTCGCCTGATAGCGTTCGATCCGTAATGAGTGGGGGACCATAAGATGCCCGACACTGCCGCCGCCAAGGCCCGCCTCGAAGCCCAACTCGCCGAACTGGAAGCCCGCCAGTCCCGTATCGCCGAGGATTTGTCCGAGCCGCTCAATCCCGACAGCAGCGAGCAGGCGGTCGAGATGGAGGATGACGCCTCGCTCGAAGGCCAAGGAGCGCTGGTCGCCCGGGAGATTGCCTCGGTTAAGCGCGCGCTCGCACGGATCGAGGATGGGATTTACGGCGAATGCGTTCGCTGCGGCGAGGATATCGCTCCAGCCCGGCTGGAAGCGCGGCCCGAGGCTGCCCTGTGCATCGATTGCGCCCGAGCCGCCGAATAGAGCGCAAAAAAGTTCACCTAAGTTAACTTGCAACAAGTTTCGCCCTTCCTACGTTCCTGACGCGTCCGAAACGGACGATTCGAAAAGGAGCGAGCTAATGCGTGCTCTATTGGCTGGCCTGGCTGCGGCCGCGGCCTTTCTTCCGACCCCTGTCGCGGCGGTCGATTCAGGGCAAAAGGCGTTTGGCGGAAACCATGGCGTGACGATCCACCGCTTTGGCGGCGATCATCGCGACGACCGGCGGCGTCATCACGACAACGATGGCGCCTTCCTCTACGATTATTACCGCGAATATCAGGGCGACACCCTTTGGCGGTCGGATAGCTTCAACGACTGGTGGCACGACCGGCCGGATCGCGCCTATCCGCGTTGGATGCTGAGCAACCAGAATTGCGACAAGCAATGGTACCAGGGCGATATGTTGAAGTGCTGAATGCGCGTCTGGAACGGCTGCGCATCGTTCGGCGTTGATGGGTTGAGGGGCTCCCGATTTGGTCCGGAGTCAAGTGTATGAGTATCGAACTTTCCCCACATCGCCGCTGGCGGAGCCTGGTCGTCCCGATTACCGCCGCACTGGCGCTCGCTGCTTGCGCCACCGCAACCCCTTATCAGCCGCTACGGGGATCGAGCGGCGGCTTCGTCGAGCAGCGGATCGACGCCAACCGCTACCGGGTCACCTTCGTCGGCAACGACTATACGTCGCGGCAACGGGTTGAAAATTACCTGCTGTACCGCGCCGCCGAGTTGACCGTAGCTAACGGCTTTGACGGCTTCACCCTCATCGATCACGATACTGATCGCAATGTCGAGCATCGTGTCTACGACACTGGGCTGAGGTCCTCCTATTACAGCGGCTGGCGGCCCAATTGGCGCTATTATGGCGGGCCTTATGGCTGGCGCAGCTGGGACCCCTGGAATGGCGGCCCCTACTGGGGCGACAATTTCGACGTCCAAACGGTCGAGAGATATGAGGCGATGGCCGAGATCCAGATGTTCCGCGGCCGGGCAGTGGGAGCGACCAGCTTCGATGCCCGGCAAATCATCGCCAATCTGCAACCTACCATCCAGGTCCCGAAGTAAGGGCTAGTCGGCGATCTGCGTCACCACGAACGCATAGGCCTCGGCCAGCTCATGCAGGCTGTTCCAGCGCCCTGACTTGCCGCCATGGCCGGCACCCATGTTGATTTTGAGCAGCATCAGATTGCCGTCGGTCTTGGTGGCGCGGAGCCTGGCCGCCCATTTCGCCGGCTCCCAATAAGTAACGCGCGGATCGGTCAGGCCGCCGGTGATCAACATCGCCGGATAGGGTTTGGCCTCGACATTGTCATAAGGCGAATAGCTGCGGATCAGGTCAAACGCAGCTTTGTCGGTGATGGGATTGCCCCACTCGGTCCATTCACCCGGCGTCAGCGGAAGCGTATCGTCGAGCATGGTATTGAGGACGTCGACGAACGGCACGTCAGCCACCACCGCGCCATAGAGTTCGGGCGCCTGATTGACCGCCGCGCCCATCAGCTCCCCGCCAGCCGATCCGCCCTGCGCCGCGACCCTTCCAGCCTCGGCATAGCCCTCGGCGATCAGCCCCCGCGTCACATCGACGAAATCGTTGAAGCTGTTGGTCCGCTTGGCGAGCTTACCGTCAAGGAACCATTGATAGCCAAGGTCGTCACCGCCCCGGATATGGGCGATGGCGAAGGCAAAGCCGCGGTCGACCAGGCTGAGGCGGCTGGTCGAAAAAGCCGGCGGAACCGCGAAGCCATAGGCGCCGTAGCCGTAGACGAACAGCTTGCCGCTGCCGTCTTTTCGGCTGTCCATCCGGCGCAGCACCGACACCGGCACGCGGGCCCCATCACGCGCCGTGATCGTCACCCGCTCGGTGACATATTGGCTGGCGTCATAGCCCGACGGGATTTCCTGGACCTTGCGCGTCTCCAACCGCCGTTCGGCCGGGTGATAGTCGTAGACCGTCGCCGGCGTCACCATCGACGAATAGCTGAGGCGATAGCTGTCCGGAGCAAATTCGGGATTGCCGGTGAAGCTGGCACTATAGCTTGCCTCTTCGAACGGCACGCGCACTTCATCGCCGCTCGCATAATCGCGCAACAAAAGCTGGTCGAGCCCGTCGATCCGCGCCTGGATCAACAAATGATCGCGGTGGCCGGTAATACCGCGAAGGTAAGTCCGTTCCCTCCCCGCGACCAGCTCGGTCCATTCGCCCGGATTGACGGGATTGGCGGTGACGATGCGGAAATTGACGTGGCTGTCATTGGTGAGGATCCACAGCTTCCCATGCGCCGCGTCCACTTCATATTGGACGTCGGGCTGGCGGGGCTTGATGAGCTCGAGCGGTGCAGCGGGCTGGTTGGCCGGGATCAAGCGTATCTCGTTGGACGAGTTATTGCCTGTCGAGACAAAAATCAGGCTGTCGTCGGTCGACCGGGCGACACCGACCGAAAAAGCGATGTCGTCCTTCTCCTCATAAATAGTCACCGCCTTGGCCGGGTCGTCGCCGATGCGATGAAATTGGGCGCGATAGCTGCGCCACTGATCGTTGACCTCGGTGAAGACCAGCCCGTTGCTGTCGCTGGTCCAAACCGGCTGGCCAATGCCGACGGTGGTCACCGTTTCAATGTCATTACCGGCCGACAGGTCGCGGACCTTGAGCTTGAACCGCTCCGACCCATCATCGTCGACCAGCGTAGCTAGCAACCTGCCGTCCGGGCTGATCGCAAAGGCGCCGAGGCGATAATATTCCTTGCCTTCGGCTTCTGCATTTTCGCTGTAGATCAGCGCTTCGTCGCCGCCGGCCGCGGGCTTCCGGTACCAGTCGCGGTACTGGGTCCCTTCCTTGAACGCCGACCGATAGAGCCAGTCACCGTCCTTGATCGGAACCGAGCTATCGTCCTCCTTGATCCGTCCTTTCATCTCCTGGAAAAGCGCTTCGACGAGCACTTCGTGCGGCTTCATCGCTGCTTCGAAATAGGCATTTTCGGCCTTTAGATAATCGAGCACTTCAGAATCCTGGACGTCTGGGTAGTTGGGATCGCGCAGCCAGTGCCAATCATCGGTCCATTGAACGCCATGCGCCTCGTTCACATGGGGCTTACGGGCGGCAATCGGTGGATTTGGGGGAGTCATTGGGCTTCCTGATGCGGGGCAAAGGCACTATCTGCCTTCCTCATACAAAGAGCCGGAAAGATTGCCATGTCCTCATATGCCGACCGCCTCGCCGCCCTCCGCCAGCAGCTGAAGGAAGACCGCCTCGACGGTTTCGTCGTGCCGCTGACCGATGAGCATATGAGCGAATATGTCGGCAGCTATGCCCAGCGGCTGGCCTGGCTGACCGGCTTCCAGGGCTCGGCCGGATCAGCGGCCGTGCTGCCCGAGGAAGCTGCCATCTTCACCGACGGCCGCTACACCATCCAGGTGCGTCAGCAGGTCAGTCAGACCGAATGGAGCTATCAGTCGGTCCCAGAGACCAGCATCTCGCAATGGCTGAAGGAGAAAGCCCCGGCCGGCGCGAAAATTGGCTACGACCCGTGGTTGCACACTGCCGATTGGGTCAAGCAGGCCACGCAGCAGCTGGCCGCGAAGGGCGCCGAATTGGTTGCAGTCAAGCGCAACCCGATCGATGCGGTGTGGGCCGACCGCCCCGAGCCCAGCAAGGCGCGGCTGGCCGTACAGTCAGACGATTATGCCGGTAAGAGCTCGGCCGAGAAGCGCCATGAAATGGCCGACTGGCTTCACCAGGAAGGCGCAGATGCAGCCGTATTGGCGGCGCTGGATTCGATCGCCTGGACCTTCAACGTGCGCGGGCAGGACGTGACCCACACGCCGGTGGCGCTGGCCTTCTCCGTGGTCAACGCCGACGGCACCGCCGACTTGTTCGTCGAAGGCGAAAAGGTTGGTGACGATGTCCGAGCCCATCTCGGAAATGGCGTTCGGCTGCACGAGCGGGAGGATTTCGAGACATTCCTGCGCTCGCTTAGCGGCAAGCTGGTCGCGGTCGACCCGGAACGGTCGGTGGCGGCGATCAGCCAGGCGTTAAACGAGGGTGGCGCGCGGATCTTGAGCCGGCGCGACCCTGCGGTCCTGCCCAAGGCGATCAAGAATGAAGTGGAGGTCGCCGGCCATCAGGCGGCCCAGGCCCGCGACGGAGCGGCGGTCTCACGCTTCCTGCGCTGGGTCGAGGAGGAAGCGCCCAAGGGCGAACTCGACGAGATCGTCGCGCAGGACAAGCTGCTCAGCCTTCGCCAGGACCTCGGCAGCCTCAAGGATTTGAGCTTCGACACCATCTCCGCGTTCGGACCGAACGGCGCCCTGCCTCATTATAAGGGCACCAAGGAATCCAACCTGCCCTTCACGACCGGTACGCTCTACCTGGTCGACAGCGGCGGACAATATCAGGACGGCACCACCGACATCACCCGCACCGTGCCGATCGGCGAGCCAACCGCGGAGATGATCGACCGCAATACGCGGGTGCTGCAGGGCCACATTGCCATCGCGACTGCACTGTTCCCCAAGGGCACGCGCGGGTCTCAGCTCGACAGCTTCGCCCGGCGGCCGCTGTGGGAGGCGGGCTGCGACTATGCGCATGGCACTGGCCATGGCGTTGGCGCCTTCCTCGCGGTTCACGAAGGCCCGCAGCGCATCTCGCCGGTCGGAAGCTCGCAATCGGGCGGCGACGAGCCGCTTCAGGCCGGCATGATCATTTCCAACGAGCCCGGTTATTACAAGCCGGGCGAGTATGGCATCCGCATCGAGAATCTGGTGCTGGTGGTCGAAAAGCAAGTGCCCGGCGCCGACAAGGAGATGCTCGGCTTCGAGACGCTGACGTTCGTGCCGATCGAGAAGAAGCTGATCGACGCATCGAAGTTATCGGACAAGGAGCTAGGCTGGCTCAACGACTATCATGCTGAGGTGCTGGCGAAGATCGGCCCGCAGCTTTCGGGGGAGGACAAGGAATGGCTAGAAAGGCAATGCGCTCCGCTAAGCCGCTAGGGCTGGTCGCGCTGGGCTGGACGCTGGCCAGCCTCCATATTTTGGGGCCCCGCGTGGCGATCAATCGCGGGCTCGACACCGGCTATTCCTTGGCAGCCTGGGTCGGTTCCTTTTTCGGCTGAGCGTCGTGAGGAGACATCTCGCGACTTTGGGCTTTCCGGCGCTTCAAATTCTCGCGCAGCGCCGCCGCCAGCCGCTCCGCCTTGTCGTCCTTGCCCTTAGCCATACGGCCCCGGCTAATATTCGCTAGAGGACGGCGCAAGCGGGTTGACGGTTGGTCGGCCCTCGGCCATAGGCCCGCCGTCCTTCAGACATGCTGCCGTAGCTCAGTGGTAGAGCGCATCCTTGGTAAGGCTGAGGTCGTGAGTTCAATCCTCACCGGCAGCACCATCATCTGACCCAGCCCATCCGGTGGACAGGCTGGGTCAGAGGGTCCCCCGGATGGGTTTCGAAGATCCCTCGACTTCCACTTACTCACATTGACGCATCGCTCGCGCGCCGCCATTTCGGCACGCCATGCGCTTCTTCTCCGACAATGCCGCGTCCGTTTGCCCGCAAGTTATCGAGGCGCTGGCCAAGGCCAATCACGTTGACACCGCCTATGACGGCGATGCCCTGTCCGAGAAGCTCGACGGCGCCTTTTCCGACCTGTTCGGCAGGCAGGTTCGCGCGCTCTGGGTGACCACCGGCACTGCCGCCAATTGCCTCGGCCTCGCCGCGCTGTGCCCGCCACATGGTGCGATCCTATGCCACGAGATGGCGCATATCGAAGTCGATGAGGCCGGGGCGCCGGGCTTTTTCACCCATGGCGCCAAGCTGATCCTGTTGCCTGGCCACGGCGCGAAGGTGACGCCGGAAACGGCGGAGGAGGCCTGCTCCCGGGTCCGCGACGACGTCCACCAGGTCCAGCCGGCCGCGTTGTCGATCACCAACGCCACCGAATATGGCCTCAGCTACCGGCCCGACGAGGTCGCCGCGCTCGGGGAAGTTGCCAAGCGGCGAGGGCTCGGCTTTCACCTCGACGGAGCGCGCTTCTCCAATGCCGTCGCCTTCACCGGCGCGAGCCCGTCAGACCTGACCTGGCGCGCCGGAGTCGACGTGATGTCGTTCGGCTTCGTCAAAAATGGCGGAATGCACGCCGAAGCGTTGATTTTCTTCGATCCGGTCAAGGCCGAGATCGTGCCGCGCCTCCGTAAGCGCGCCGGCCACCTGCTGTCCAAGGGCCGCTATCTCGCTGCCCAGATCCTGGCGATGCTGGATAACGACTTGTGGCTCGCCAATGCCCGCGCCGCCAATGACGCCGCCGCAGCCCTGGCCGAAGCGTGTGGATCCGAGCGGCTGGTTTATCCGGTCGAGGCCAATGAGCTGTTCGTGCGAATGAGCAGCGACGAAGCCGCCTCGCTCGTGGGCCAGGGCTTCGATTTCTACGACTGGGGTCCGGGCGAGGTCAGGTTCGTCACCAGCTGGGACCAGGACATGGACGCGGTGGCAAAGCTTGCCGCAGCCATCCGCGCACTGTGAACCGTACTGGCGCGAACCGCGGACCCGATCACGCTACGAGGCGGATCGACGCGTCGATCATCATCCCCTTCATGATTTTTACCGCGGTATGGGGATCGACCTGGATCGTGATTCGCGACCAAGTCGGCACCGTCCCGCCGCAATGGTCGGTCGCCTACCGCTTCATGATTGCTGCCATTGCCATGGCGCTGGTCGCCAAATGGAAGGGCCAGTCGCTGAGGATGGACCGCGGCGGCTTGTTCGCCGCGCTGGTGCTCGGGGTCACCCAGTTCAGCGTCAATTTCAACAGCGTCTATGCCGCCGAGCGGTTCATCACTTCCGGCGTGGTGGCGACCGTGTTCGCCATCCTGTTGATCCCCAACAGCCTTCTGGCCTGGGCCTTCCTCGACCAGAAGCCGAGCCGCCGCTTCCTATTGGCCGGGCTGGTCGCCGTATGCGGCGTCGCCCTCCTCTTCTTGCACGAGCTTCGCTCCAGTCCGGCGTCGCCGCGTGAGATTGCAATCGGCCTGGGTCTTACTCTGCTCGGTCTGATGGGCGCCTCCTTGGCCAACGTCTATCAGGCAGGCAAGGAAGCCAGGCGCCACCCATTGCTGGCGCTGCTGGCCTGGTCGATGGCGATTGGAGCGATGCTGGACGCTGCCCTTGCGTTCGCGATCGCAGGGCCGCCTGTGGCAGAGGCGCGGATCGGCTATTGGGCCGGAGTCATCTATCTTGCCCTGTTTGGCTCAGTGCTATGCTTCGCGCTCTACTTTCCAGTCGTGCGCAAGATCGGACCGGGCAAAGCTGCCTATTCGAGTGTGATGGTACCGATCATTGCCATGACGCTATCAACCATATTCGAAGGCTATCGCTGGAGCCCGCTCGCAAGCGGCGGTGCGGTGCTGGCAATCGGCGGGATGCTCCTGGCGCTGGCCGGACGGCGACGTCCAACGCTTGTGACTGCGCCCGACGCAGCCTAGCTAGGCTGCATGTCCGACGTTCTCGATCAGCCCGAAGCTCCGGTCACCCCGGAACATGTCGCCATCTATCGCAGCGACTATCTTCCGCCCGACTGGTTGGTGCCCAGTGTCTCGCTGGAGTTCGAACTCGATCCCGAACGGACGCGGGTGCGTTCGACGCTCACGGTTGCGCGCAACGGCGACCATGACCGGCCATTGAAGCTCGCCGGCAATGGCCTGGAACCGCTCTCGGTCCGTGTTGGCGACAGCGACGCGCCCTGGACGATGGCTGGCGAAACCCTGGTGATCGAACTGCCAGGTGATAGCGCCACGATCGAGATTGCGGTTGAGATCATCCCATCGGCCAACACCAAGCTGATGGGCCTCTACGCTTCGGGAGGCATCCTCTGCACCCAATGCGAAAGCGAGGGCTTTCGTCGCATCACCTTCCATCCCGACCGGCCCGACGTTCTGTCGCGCTTCAAGGTCAAAATGAGTGCCGACAAGGCGCGCTACCCGGTACTGCTGGCCAACGGCAATCTCGTCGCCAGTGGAGACGGGGCAAGCGGGACACATTGGGCAGAATGGGATGACCCCTTCCCCAAGCCAAGTTACCTCTTCGCAATGGTGGCGGGCGACCTCTCAGCCAACCGCGACAGTTTCACGACCATGAGCGGGCGCAAGGTCGATCTCGCCATTTGGGTGCGCGAAAAGGACTTGCCCAAGACCCATCACGCGATGGAAAGCCTCAAGGCGGCGATGCGCTGGGACGAGGAAGTCTACGGCCGCGAGTATGATCTCGACCTGTTCAACATCGTGGCCGTCGACGATTTCAATTTCGGCGCGATGGAGAACAAAGGCCTCAACATCTTCAACTCGCGCTACATTCTCGCCGACGAAGACACCGCCACCGACAACGACTTTGACAATATTGCCGGCGTGGTCGCGCACGAATATTTCCACAACTGGTCGGGTGACCGGGTCACTTGCCGGGACTGGTTCCAGCTCAGCCTGAAAGAAGGCTTCACCGTCTTCCGCGATCAAAACTTCTCGGCCGACATGGGATCGAAAGCGGTCAAGCGAATCGAAGACGTCAGGATCTTGCGAGCCGCCCAGTTCCCGGAGGATTCCGGGCCGCTGGCGCACCCGGTGCGGCCGGAGAGCTACATCGAGATCACCAATTTCTACACGGCCACGGTCTACAACAAGGGCGCGGAAGTGATCCGCATGATGCGGACGATCCTGGGCGAGGATGCATTCCGCAAGGGCAGCGACCTCTATTTTGAGCGGCATGACGGACAGGCGGTGACCTGCGAGGATTTCGTCACCGCGATGGAAGATGCGAGCGGCATTGACCTCAGCCAGTTCCGCTTGTGGTACAGCCAAGCCGGGACGCCGAAGGTCAGTGCGAGGCTTGAGCATGATGCGGCGTCCAACTCGGCAACGCTCCATCTGTCGCAGTCCGTTCCGGCCACGCCCGGCCAGGCGGACAAATCGCCTATGGTGTTGCCGCTGAAGGCTGCATTGATCGGCGCAAACAGCGGATCACCGCTCGCCGAAGAACAGCTAATCCTTCTCGACGGCCCTTCCTCGAGCGTTACGTTCGACGACATTGCCGAGCCGCCCTTGCTTTCGATCAACCGCGACTTTTCCGCCCCCGTGCTGCTTGACGTCGATCGCCAGTCGGGCGAACTCGAACGGCTGGCCGAAGTCGATCCCAATCCATTCGCCCGCTATGAAGCGCTGCAGGAGCTGATGTACAGGGCCCTTCTCGCCGGCGCGCGAGGGGAGCAGGTCGATCCGGCGCCAGTCATTGCGGCGATGCGCGGCACGATCCAATCAAATGCGCTCGATCCCGCGTTCAAGGGCGAGGCGCTGACGCTTCCCAGCGAAGGCTTGATCGGCGACCGAATGGAGCTGGTCGATCCGGATGCCATCCACGACAGTCGCGAAGCGCTTCGCCAAGCGGTTGGTTCGGCGCTTGCGGATGATCTGGCTCGCGCCCAGGCCATATTGGTTCCGGGGAGCGACCTGTCACCCGAAGCCAAGGGAGTGAGGCGGCTGAAGTCGGTCTCGCTGGCGCTGATCGCAGCCGGCGATCCGGCACGCGGCGCTGCCCTGGCCAAGGACCAGTTCGACGCTGCCGACAATATGACCGACCGGCAAGGAGCGTTGACGGTGCTGGGCAGCCTCGACGGGCCGGAGCGCGAAACAGCATTTACCCAATTCTACCAGCGGTACGAAAGCGACAGCCTGGTTCTCGACAAATGGTTCGCCCTACAGGCTGCGGCCCAGCGCACCGACACGATCGACGTCGTTGAGGCGTTGGCGCGGCACGCTCAGTTCAGCGCCCGCAACCCCAACCGCTGGCGTGCCTTGGTAAGCAACTTCGCTGCCAATCAATGGGCGTTCCATCATGGTTCGGGCCGTGGCTATCGCTTTGTTACCGACATGATCCTGGCGGTCGACCGCATTAATCCGCAGGTCGCTGCCAGGCAGGTGCCATCGCTGGGCCGCTGGAAACGGTTCGAGGCCAGGCGGGCCGAACTGATGCGCAAGGAACTGGAGCGGATCGCCGCGACGCCTGGCTTGTCGAAGGATGTGTTCGAGCAGGCCACCAAGAGCCTGGCTTAGAACAGCTCAGCTACCGACCCACTGCGCCACGTCGATCGCAACGCGATTGGCCGCGGCATTGATTGCTGGAGCCACCGACGAAGCGCTGCCGTCGGCCGTTTCTCGTGCCTCAAAACGGCGGGTCTCGACCGCCTTCCCGCCGGCCCGGGTCTTGGCGGCATCGTAGCGTACGATAACGGCCCCTTCCTGGGCATCATAGCCAAAGCGCGAAAGGTTGCCGGTAATGGTCACGCCAGGATCGAGCGAGGATTGCTTGGGATCAAGCACGACGCGGTTGGTGGTACGCATCACTGTTTCGGTAAGCAGGTTCTGGAATAGCTTGTCCGGCGTATCCACCCAGGTCAGGTCCTTGACATAGGCAATCGCAATCGGCCCCGAATGGACCGGGACGCGGTTGGTGCGGATTTCCTTCGGCACGACCGGCAGCTCAATCGTCACCGCCTCGCCTGGCTGGGCGGTGCGCGCTATGCTTTCCGGAGCCGGCGCTTGCGGGGTTAGCGTCAGCAGCCAGGGCGGGGCTTTGCCTCCGCCTCCCAGCAATCCGGCGCAGGCGCTCAGCGAAAGGGCGACCGCGATCGGCGCGGCTAGACGCAACGTTCGGCTCATTGTTTCTTCCCCGGTTTATAGTCGGGCAGCTTCGGTGGCCCGAGCGCGCCGCCAACTCCATTTTCATCCAGCCGCTGCGTGAAGCTCTGCATCGACGTCGTCAGGTCGCGAAGGTCCCGAACCAGCCGGTTCATCTCCGGCAGCGTGTTCTTGCTGAAATTCTGGACGCCCGGGCGAGCGTCGCCCACCATTGCGTCGAGGTTTTCGGCGGAATGCTGAACCGCGGCGATTGCCTTGCGCAAATCCTCCGCCGCCGGCTTGCCCTGGTCATTGACCAGCTGGTTGGTACTGTCTGCCAACATTCCAACGCGCTGGGCGGCAATGCCGGCGTTACGGGCGGCTATGCGGGCATCGCCGATCGCATCGGCCAGGTCCGGCGCACGTTCCGCCAAAACGGCGGTGGTCTTGTCGACATTCTCAAGGATGTCGGAGATCGAGTTCTGGTTCTTGTCGGACAGCAATTCCGTCAGCCGCTCGGTCAGCCGCTGGATACGGTCGATCAGTTCCGGCGCGCTGTTGAGCAAGGCGCCCAGCCCGCCTGTGCTGGCCGGAATGACCGGGCAGCCCTGCGGCCCTGCCAGCGTCAATGGCCGGGCGCCCTTCATGGCGCCTTCCAGTGCGATTTCGCTGACGCCGGTGAAGCCGACGCCTTTGATCTGCGCAGTGGTGCCCTGAAGGACCGGCGTTTCCGCATCGACCACGACCCGCACCCAGACGAATTCGGGCCGGTCGGGGAGCAGGCTGATCTTGTCAATCTGGCCCACCGGAACACCCTGGAAATTGACATTGGACCCCTTGTTGAGCCCCTCAACGCCCTGGGCGAAGTAAATGTCGAAGCATTTGGTCGTCTTGTTCGACAGGCCGGCCAGCCAGACGATGAAAATGAGCAGGCCGGTCAGCAGGGCCAGGGTGACGGCGCCGACAAGGACGTGATTTGAACGCGTTTCCATCGCCGCTACTGCCCCTTTACCCCCGCATGAGCCGCGCGTCCGCGGGGCCCGTTAAAATATTCTTGAATCCAAGGATGGTCCAAGGCGAGCAATTCTTCAATCGTTCCGACTGCGACGACTTTCTGGTCGGCCAAAACCGCCACCCGGTCGCAAATTGCCCATAGTGTGTCGAGGTCGTGAGTGATGAGGAACACCGTAAGCTCGAGCTTTTCCTTCAACCCCTCGATCAGCTCATCGAAGCTTGCCGCAGCAATTGGGTCGAGTCCGGCGGTCGGCTCGTCGAGAAACAACAGCTCCGGATCGAGCGCCAGCGCTCGCGCCAGGCCAGCCCGCTTGATCATCCCGCCTGACAACTCCGCGGGATATTTCGGCCCGGCGTCGGGCGTCAGGTTGGACATGGCGATCTTGTAGCCCGCGATCTCGTCGAGCAGCGGCTCCTTGATAAACGGGAAATATTCGCGGATCGGCACTTCCACGTTCTCGGCCACGGTCAGGGTCGAGAAGAGCGCGCCGTTCTGGAACAGCACTCCCCAGCGCCGACGGATGTTCTTGGCCTCGTCCTCTTCGCGCCCGATCATGTTTTCGCCGAGCACCTCGACGGTCCCGCCGTCCGGCGTCTGAAGGCCGATGATCGAGCGCATCAGCACTGACTTGCCGGTGCCCGATCCGCCGACGACGCCGAGGATCTCCCCGCGCCTGACATCGAGGTCGAGGTCGTCGTGGATGATTTGTTCGCCGAAGCTATTCCTGAGCCCCCGGATCTTGATAACGGTGTCGTCGCTCATAGCCAGCCGATCGAGCTGAAAAAGATCGCGAAGACCGCGTCCAGGATGATGACCAGGAAGATCGCCTGGACCACCGCATTGGTAGTGCGGATGCCAACTTCCTCCGAATTGCTCTCAACCTGCATGCCCTGGAAACAACCCGCCAAGGCGATGATGCCGCCAAAGACCGGCGCCTTGATTAGCCCAATCCAGAGGTCGTGGGTGGGCACCACTTCCTGCAGCCGCTGAATGTAGGTCAACGGCGGGATTTCGAGCGAAATCCAGCAGAAAATCCCACCGCCAATTAGCGACATGACCATCGCATAGAAGGCGAGAAGGGGCATCATCACCACCGCCGCCATCATTCGTGGAATGACCAGCGCCTCGACCGGCGACACGCCGATCGTCCGCATTGCATCGATTTCCTCGGTGATCTTCATCGTGCCGAGTTGCGCGGCGAATGCGGATCCCGACCGCCCAGCGACCATGATCGCGGTCATCAGCGTGCCAAGCTCGCGGATCGTGATTCGGCCAATCAGGTTGATGGTGTAGACCTCGGCCCCGAACTGCTCGAGCTGGACCGCGCCCTGCTGACCCACCACGATGCCGATCAGGAAGCTCATAAGCCCGATGATGCCGAGCGCGCGGACTCCGACCAGATCGAAGCGCTGAATGACGGCGTTGACGCGGAATTTCTTGGGGCGGCGGATAATCGCGGCGAACCCAATCAGCACCGCACCCAGAAAGCCGACCAGGCCGATAAATGTGTTGACCGCGTCCGAGACCCACTCGCCGATTTCGTCCAATATACGTAAGGCGCCTGGCCGCTCCTCGGGTCTGACTTTGGCTGGATGATCAGCATCCGCGACCTGGTCAAGCAGGCTGGCCACGTCCTTGCTTGCGCCGATTACCTTGGCTCCTCGGTCGCGGACTGTCCGGTAGATCAGCCAGGCCCCGACCGTGTCGACTTTCTCGACGCCGCTGAGATCGATCGTCACCGGATCGGCAAGCGCCTCGATCTCCCGTTGCGTCGTCGCGGCGCGCGAAATGGTCAGCGAACCGAGGACGCGGTACGGCTGCGCCTCGGATGCAGGATCGGACGTGGTCGACTGGCCCGCCATCGGGCGCGACCCTGCGCGAAATCGTCCAGAGCGGCAAGCCCGGCTTAAATTTGCCTCTTTGCTGCCAGAGTTGATGCCGTATAGCGCGTGCACGATGACGAGTGATGAGCAGGGCGCTGCTAAGCCATTGTTCGTAACGGTCGGGGACAACCCCGCCCGCCCTTTTGGCATGAGCGCGGCAGAACGAGCCCAGGCGCTGGCGGCGAAGGCTAGACTTGAGCCGGCCGACGAAGCGCGGCCCGACCGGTCGACTGTTTACGCAGACCTCAATTGGAGCTGGGACCCTGAATGGCTTGTCGCCTTTAGGGACAAGCCCGGAGAAGTGCTCCTCAAGGACGGCCACCCGGTACTCGCGCATGTCCCACCCGGCGGAGATGCGGCGCCCTTGCTGGCTTCAATGCTGTCGGGCGACCGTTACCAGGGTTCGCTGGAGCGGATCGACGCGGACACCACCGATTTCAGCTATCGCAAGCTGAGGAAGCGCGAGCGTCCGTTCGTGATGCGGCTTGACCCGGCGGATCCGGAGCCAGTCGAGCGCGCGGCCTACGACGCCAGCTACAAGGGCGTGACCGACGCGCTAACGCTTTATCTTTGGCGGCGTCCGGCTTTCTACCTGACACGCTGGGCCGCCCGGGCGGGAATGACGCCCAATTTCGTCACTGGAATAGGATTTATCCTGTGCGTCGCCGCTTTCTTCCTGTTCATGGCAGGATGGTACTGGACCGGGATTGCGGCCGGCTTCGGCTTCATGGTGCTCGATACGGTCGACGGGAAGTTGGCCCGCTGCACCGGCCAGTCATCGAATTGGGGCAATATCTTCGACCACGGCGTTGACCTGGTCCATCCGCCCTTCTGGTGGTGGGCCTGGGCCGAAGGGCTGGAAGCCTATGGCCGACCATTCGAACGGGTCTATGAGCTGATGATCGTGGGCGCGATCGTGTTCGGATATGTCGCTCAACGAGTAATCGAAGGCATTTTCGTCCGCCGCTATGGCATGCACATCCATGTGTGGCAGCAGGTCGACAGCAAGTTCCGCCTCGTCACCGCACGCCGTAATCCCAACATGGTGATCCTGGTAGCGTCGCTGCTGGTCGGCCGGCCCGATCTCGGAATCGAGCTGGTCGCCCTGTGGACGCTGCTGTCGCTGATTTTTCATGCCGTTCGGCTGGCCCAGGCAAATGCCCGCCGCGATCGCGGCCGCCCGGTCATCAGCTGGCTGACATGACCCGCTGGACGGCGCTGGTCCTCGCCGGGTCGAGGCCGGGCGCCGATCCATTTGCCAAAGCCCATGGAGTCGACCTCAAGGCGCTGATCCCGGTCGGCGGCGTGCCGATGGTCCAAAGGCCGGTGACGGCGCTGCTTGCCGCCGCGGAAGTCAGTCAGGTGCATGTCCTAACCCAGCAACCGGACCGCATTGCCGACGCACTGCCGAGCGATCCCCGCATATCGGTCGAACCGTCCGCCTCAACCATTGCTGCCACGCTTGCAGCTTTCTTCCACAATCCATCGACCAGTTTTCCGCTACTGGTCACGACCGCTGATCATGCGCTGCTTGACCGGGCGATGATTGCCGATTTCTGCGCGCGGGCGGAAGGTGCCGATCTGGCGATCGGGCTGGTCGAACGCGCCAACTTGATGACCCGCCTTCCGACGAGCGAGCGGACCTGGCTCCACTTCCGCGGGGGCTCCTATTCCGGAGCCAACCTTTTCGCATTTGGTAGCGCCAAGGCAGCCGCGGCGGTCGAGCTGTGGCGGTCGGTCGAGCAGGACCGCAAAAAGGGCTGGCGCATGATCGCCGCGCTGGGACCATTAGCCCTGCTCGGCGCGGCCTTTCGACTTCGTACGCTTGACCAGACCTTGGATTCGGTGGGGCGCCGTCTTGGACTTGCCATCCGCAAGGTAGAGTTGGCCGATCCGCTTGCCGCAGTAGATGTGGATAAGCCTGCCGACCATGAACTGGTATCGGCCATTCTCGAAGGACGCGCATGACCGATCTCGCCATTTACGACATGGACCGGACGGTGACGCGCCATGCGACCTACACGCCATTCCTGCTGCATTGTGCAATTCGCCGCGCGCCCTGGCGGCTGCTGCTGATCCCCTTCGTGATCGGCTCGATGCTGGCTTATCTCATGAAGCTGATCGATCGCGGCCGCCTCAAGGAAATCAATCATCGCCTGCTGCTTGGGGATAATCGGCATCCAACTGAGCTGAAGCCACTGGTCGACAGCTTTGCCGCAGCTACGGTCGCGCGCAATATCCGGCCGGGGGCGCGCGCCGCCATCGCCCGCGACAAGGCCGAAGGCAGGCGGGTCGTAATGGCCACCGCCAGCTATCGCTTCTACGCCCGGGAGATCGCCGACCGGTTGGGGTTTGACGATTGTATCGGCACCAACTCGATCCTCGGCCTGGACGAAAGCGTCCATGCCAAGATCGACGGCGAGAACTGCTATGGCCCGGCCAAGCTCAGAATGGTCGAAGACTGGCTGGCAAAAGGCGGCCTACAGCGCGGTCATGTCCGCTTTTATTCCGACCACGCCAGCGACGCGCCGGTGTTTGAATGGTCTGATGAACCGGTGGCGGTAAATGCTCACGACCGCCTGGTTCGCCTTGCCAAGGAGCGGGGCTGGCGGATTGAGGACTGGGGTTAGACGCCTCTCAGCGCGTTTTCGAAATCGGCGATCAGGTCTTCCGCCTTTTCCACGCCGATCGAAATGCGGACCAGATTGTCGCTGATCCCTAGCGCCGCCTTGCGTTCCTCCGGCACAGACAAATGAGTCATCGCTGCCGGTGCGGACGCCAGGGTCTCCGTACCCCCGAGGCTGACAGCCAGATTGGCGATCTTGAGGCCGTCGAGGAAAGCGAACGCCTCGCGCTCGCCGCCCTTCAAATAGAGCGAGAAGGTCGACCCGGCGCCGGTGCAATGGCGCTTGTAAATGTCCTCTTGAAGGGAGCCGGGTTCGAGGAAGCCGAGGTAGCCGACTTTTTCAACCTTGGGATGGTCGCGGAGATACTCGCAGATCTTTTCCGCGCTTTCGCCAGCCCGATTCATGCGCAATTCGAGCGTTTCGAGGCTGCGCAGCAGCATCCATGCCGTATTAGGATCGCAAATGCCGCCCATGACGTTGCGCATCAGCCGGATCTTGTCGAGCAGGGCGCGCTTGCCGACCAGCCCGCCGGCCACCAGATCGCTATGCCCGCCGGCATATTTGGTCAGGCTGTAAACGCTGATATCAGCGCCGTCGTTTAGCGGCTTGGCCCATAGCGGACCGAGGAAGGTGTTGTCGATTGCAATTGGCGGGAGTTCGGCCTGGTCGCCGAACGCCGCGGCCCGGGCAGCGGCAACCGCCTCAACGTCGACCAGCGCATTGGTCGGGTTGGCCGGACTTTCGAGGTAGATCAATGAGACACGGCCCTTGGCTTTCGCCCGGGCCATTACCTCGTCGAGCTCGTCGCGCGTCGCGCCGGCGGGGAAGTCGATATAGTGGACCCCGAACTGGATCAGGATCTTGTTGATGATCGTCTCGGTCGCCGCATAGAGTGGACCCGAGTGGACGACGACGTCGCCGGGCCGGACAAAGGTCAGGAGGAGGATGGCGATGGCCGTCATGCCGCTGGAAAAAGTCAGCGCCGCCTCGGCATCTTCCCAGATTTTGAGGCGATCCTCGAGGATTTCCTGGTTGGGGCCGTTAAAACGCGAATAGACCAGGCCCTCGGCCTTGCCGCCCGAGCCATGCTTGTTGGTGATGCCTTCGAAGAAGCGCTTTCCCTCCGCCGCAGTCTGGAACACGAAGGTCGAGGTAAGGAAGATCGGCGGCTTCAACGAGCCTTCGCTCAGAGCCGGGTCGAACCCATAGCCCATCATCAGCGTCGACGGATCGAGCTTATGATTGCCGATATGGGTATCCTTGTCCTTGGGGCGGCGGCTCTCGGTCACGGAAAATTCTCCTTGGAGCGCGCCTTAGACCCGGACGCTGGGGCGCGCTAGCTGGCGAGCCCAATCAAACTCAGCTGTCTTCCATAAGCTGGTTCATTGCGGTGGGTCGCGCGCCGATAGCTGTAGAAGCGATCCTCCAGCGCATAGGTGTCCAGTCCCGAGGCCTCGATCCGGCGAATTCCCGCCGCTGCCAGCCGGGCCACGAGATAGGCTTCCAGGTCGAAATGTGGCCTGCCGCTCGCCCCTTGGCCAAGGAAGCGCTCATTGTCCGGATCAACCGATGTCAGCCGCTCCGCGAAATCCTGGCCAACCTCAAAACTGGCCTTGGCGAGACAGGGACCGATCGCAGCAGCGATGTTTTCGACCTTGGCACCCAGCGAGATCATCGCCGCGATCGCCTGGTCGGTAACTCCAGCCAGCGCCCCGCGCCAGCCGGCATGAGCCGCTGCGACAACGCCCGCCTCGCGGTCCGCCAGCAGGATCGGCGCGCAATCGGCCGTGACGACGCCCAGCAGGAGACCCGGCTGTTCCGAGACGAGCGCGTCGGCATGTGGCCGCTCGGCATGCGGCACCGCTTCTGTGACGATTACGGCAGTTGGGGAATGGATTTGATAGACGCTGGAGATCGGTGCCCCGGGCAGGATCGCGTCGGCGGCAATGCGGCGATTGGCCTCGACAATTTGCGGATCGTCGCCACTGCCTGTCCCGCAATTCAGGCCGGCAACTGCTCCCGTCGATAATCCGCCTGCCCGACCGAGAAATCCGTGCGGTACGCCCTCCAGCGCCGCCGCTCGGACAATGTCGAGGCTCACAATTTCAGCCTCATGACGATGTCCTCATCCGCCTGGTTGCCGACCATGAAGGCATAGGTGCCTTCCGGCTCGAAGCCATATTTTTCGTAAAAGCGGCGCGCCCGGTAGTTTTCGGTGAACACCGACAAATAGAGATTGTCAGCGCGCTTGTCGCGAGCCCGGTCGATTACCCAATCCATCAGCGCATGGGCGACCCCCTGCCCCTTCACTTCCTCGACAACATAAAGCTGGCGCAGCTCGGCCGCCTCGCCACGCGGCTCGAATGGAAGGTGCGGCGGGCCCAGCTTCACATAGCCGACCAGCCGACCGTCGCTTTCGGCGACGCGCACTTCGAACGCCGGGTCGTTGAGTTCCTTATCCCAATTCTCAGGCGAATGGTTTTGCAGGAAAATCTCAAGGTCGTCCGGTTTGTATAGATGGCCGAACGTATCGGTAAACGTGTGGACGCCGAGTTCGGCCAGTGCCCCGGCATCGTCCGCTGTCGCGATGCGGTATTCGACGCTCATGTCTCGAGCCCCGCCACGTGCGGCCAGTCCTTGCCGCTCAATGCCATCACCTTGAACAATCGCCCCATTTCGCCCTCGTCGCACAGCCGCCGCCGGGCAGCCGCTATGCTCTCCGTATCCGCTGGATTCTTCGCCGCCAAGGCCATTGCGCGCGCGCCAATGCCGAGTGCCTCGAGCCACGTCCCTTGGCTGACGAGGCGGCTAACCGACGCGCCGCCCTGTCCTGCGGCATCGGCGAGCGAGGCAAAATCGACATGGGCGGTCAGATCCTGCTCGCCCGGCGCCTCGAGCGGATCGGCGAAGCGGTGGCCACGAACCGCCTGCAACGTTTCACCCTGCTCGCCGCCGGAATAACCATAGTCGATGATGATCGCCGCGCCTCCATTGGCGGCGAGATGGATCGCCAGCATCTGCGCAGCCTGGACCCGCGCTGGCGATGTCTCGCGCACCGGTCCGTCTGCAGTGAACCCAAATCGACCCTCGCCGGTCACGCCGATTCGCCGCTCCTCGTCCCCGATCCATTGCCGGATGGGCAGCGCATCGAAAAACTCGTTCGCCACCAACAGCAACGGCACATTCGGCAGACCACCAACTTCCTCATGAAACATGGCTTCCGGCAACAGCTTTCCCTGCGCCGCACGGAGCATGGGACTGTTTTCGACCATGTGCACATCACCCACGAAACCAACCCGCCGCAATACCCTCAATGCATCGCTGGCCAGCGTTCCCCGCCCCGGGCCGAGTTCAGCATATACGGCGTCCGACGGCCGCCCTGCCCGCGTCCAAACATCGGCCAGCGCGGCCCCGATCAATTCACCGAACATCTGATGGATTTCGGGCGCCGTCGTAAAATCACCGGCCGTCCCCAGCGGGTCGCGCGTGGCATAATAATGGGCATTGGCGGCAGCCATATACCGGTCGACGCCGATCGGACCTTCGGCTGCGATAAGGGCTTTCAGCTCCTCAGCGAGGCTCACGCCACACTGGCCGTGCCGGCTGTTGGTTCGATCCGCTCACGCCGCTTCCTTGCGGTAGCCATCAGGTAAATGCCGCCGAGGATCATCGGCACCGTCAGCCATTGGCCCATGTGGAGACCGGTTGCCTGGGCAAAGGCCGCAAGCTGGGAATCCGGTTCGCGGATGAACTCGATGCTGAAGCGAAACAGGCCGTAGAACAGGATGAAGGCACCAACCAGCTTGCCGGGTTCGTAACGGGCCTTGGTCCGCCAGAACATGAACCAGAGGATCGCGAACAATACGATACCTTCCAGAACCGCCTCATAGATTTGACTGGGGTGCCGCGGCGGGCCGAGGGCAGCCCCATAAACGGTTGTTTCGACAAACCGGACCGCCCAGGGCACGTTGGTTTCCGCGCCCCACAATTCCTGGTTCACGAAGTTTGCCAGGCGGCCGAAAAATAGTCCGAACGGCACGCAACAGGCGACGTAGTCGTGGATCCTGAGCCAGGGCAGCTTTTCCTTGCGCGCCAGATACAGGATGCCGAGCGAGGTGCCGATCACTCCGCCGTGAAAGCTCATCCCCCCGTCCCATAGTTTCAAAATGTCGATCGGGTGCTGGAGGTAGAAGGGCAGATTGTAGAACAGTACATAGCCCAGGCGACCGCCGAGAATGATCCCGAGCGCGGCGTAGAAGACGAGATCATCTGCATGGCGGCGGGCCATCGGCGCGCCAGGCTGCTTCAACAGCTTCAGCAAATACCAATAGCCGATGAAGATTCCGGCGAGGTAGGCGACGCTGTACCAGCGAAGCTGAAACCAGCCGATTGAGAATATGGTCGGCTTGAGGCCAAGATCAGGGAAGGCGATCGCCGTTGATGCCGCGATCGTCGATACCAATAAACTCATGGGCTTCCCCTCATCGTTGACGCCTCATAGGGTGGCATTAGCCAAAGGCCAAGGAGTGACGGATGCCAGCCACGGAGCTTGACCGGGACTATGACGCGGGCATGGCCGCGATCACGGCACCGGGCGGGCGGATCATCCTCGGCAAGGACGATCAGGGCCGAACCATCGTCACCAACTTTCCGGCGACCTTGCCGCTGTTTTTCAAGACCTTCTGCGCGCTAAACGGTCCCGTTGAAGCCATAATCGCCGGCGAGGAGCGGCTGACGTTCGCCGAGCTCGATACTCTTTCGGACGGAATGGCTCGCGGCCTCGTGGCGCGCGGAATCGGCAAGGGCGACCGGGTCGGCATTGCCATGCGCAACTGCCCGGCCTGGATCCTGTCCTACATGGCTGTACTAAAGGCCGGCGCAGTCGCCACGCTTCTCAACGGCTGGTGGCAGCCCGAAGAGCTGGAACATGCGTTGCAGCTGACCGAGCCGAGACTGGTGCTTGCTGATGCGCCGCGGGCCGAGCGAATTGCGGCGACCTGCGCAACCTGCTCGGTCGAGGCGATCGCCATCGACAAGCGCTGCCCTGAAGCATTTCTGAAGCTGCTGGCAGCGGGCTCAAGCGGCATCAGCCTGCCGGAAGTCACACCCGACGATGATGCCACCATCCTCTTTACCTCTGGTTCGACCGGTGAGGCCAAGGGTGCCCTGTCGACGCACCGCGCGGTGACTACCGGGGTTTATACATATGCGACCGCGCTGATGGTGCTTCGCGGAATCCTGGAATCGGAGGGCCGCCCGCCCACTAATCCGCTGAAAACACTCGTCGTCGTGCCGCTGTTCCATGTCACCGGCGAAGTGCCGGTGCTGCTCAACAGCTTCGTCATTTCGCGTGGCATGGTGCTGATGCCCAAATGGGATGCGGGCGAAGCGCTTCGGCTGATCGAAAAGGAGCGGATTACATACTTCGTCGGCGTGCCGACCATGAGCCTTGAGCTGATGAACCATCCGGACCACGGCAATTACGACCTGTCGACCCTGACCGACATCGCCGCCGGGGGCGCTCCAAGACCGGTGTCGCATGTCGAGCGGCTGCGCCGATCGTTCCCGGATGCCCAGCCCGCACTCGGCTATGGGCTGACCGAAACCAATGCTGTCGGCTGCGGCAATTTCTGGACCAACTATGCCGCCAAGCCGGCATCGACCGGGCGGGCGCATGCGCCATTCGTCGAACTGTCGATCCTGGGCGAAGCCGATCGGCACTTGCCCCCCAACAAGCGTGGCGAGATTGCCATCCGCTCGGCCGCCAACATCAAATGCTATTGGAAAAATGACGAGGCGACTGCCGCGGCATTTACCGCCGATGGATATTTCAAGACCGGCGACATCGGCTACGTCGACGAGGACGGCTACCTGTTCATTGTCGATCGCAAGAAGGACATCATCATCCGGGGCGGCGAGAACATCTCCGCCGCGGAAGTAGAAGCTGCCATATATTGCTGCGAAGGCATTGCCGAAGCGGCCGTGTTCGGCGCTCCGGATGACAGGCTCGGCGAGATCCCGGTCGCAATCCTGCATCGGCGCGAAGGCAGCAGCATCAGTGAGGAGGAACTCCGCGATTTCCTCACTGGCCGCCTTGCTGCCTTCAAGGTCCCGGCACGGATGATCTTTTCGGAAACGCCGCTTCCTCGCCTCGGCACCGGCAAGATCGACCGGGTCGCGCTTAAGCAGCACTACGCAGGATGAAGTTTCCCGCGGTCGATCGCCGCACCCTGCTGGTTGGCGGCGGAGCGGGTGTCGGGCTGATGATTGCGTTCCTTGCCTGGCCGAAACGTGAGGGAAGCCCTCTGCGGGGCACCAATCGCGAGGCAGTGTTCGGCCCTTTCCTGAAGATCGGCGTGGATGGCCGCGTGACGCTGGCAGTTCCGCAGGTCGAAACCGGCCAGGGCATCTGGACCGGCCTTGCCCAAATCGCGGCAGATGAGCTTGGCGCGGCATGGGAAAATATGGCGGTCGAGCCGGCGCCGCATGGCGACGCCTATCTTAACCGTATGGTGGCACACGACATTGAGATTGCAACTCGGATTACCGCCGGATCCAGTTCGATCCGCTCCTTCGAGCTACCGTTGAGGGAGGCCGCGGCAGTCGCACGAGCGATGTTGTGCGGGGCCGCTGCGAGCCGATGGAGCGTAAGCGCAGCAGAATGCGACACCGAAAGCGGTTACGTGGTTCATGAAGGCAAACGAATCGCATTCGGGGAAGTGGCAGCTGACGCCGCTGGCCTTCAACCGCCAGACAAACCGCAGCTAAGGGTAGCCGGCAAGGGCAAACTGGCCGGCGAGCCCCTGCCCCGGCTCGATCTTCCGGCCAAGTCGGATGGAAGCCTGCGCTTCGCGGGCGACGTCCGCTTGCCGCGAATGGTCTTTGCATCGGTGCGGATGGCTCCCTCGGGAGGGCGCTTGACCGGCTTTTCGAAAGCTGCCGCCAAGGAGCAACGGGGTTTGATCGATCTTGTCGTTGGCGACCAATGGCTGGCGGCGGTGGGGGAAACCTGGTGGGCTGCTGACCAAGCGCTGGCGCGCGCCGCGGCGCGGTTCAGCGGGACCGACAGTGGCGACGTCAAGGCGAGCCTGGCCGAGGCGCTCGCCGGTGGCGACGCCCACCGGCTATTTGAACGCGGCGACTATGGGGCTGTCACCGAGGGCACTCGGCCACTCGCCGCGACCTATTCCGTTGCCGCAACGCCACACCATGCGCTGGAAGCCCCAGCAGCGGTGGCGCGTTTCACCGGCGACCGGCTCGAGGTCTGGGCCGGGACGCAGATTCCGGACCTTGCGCGCACCGCGGCCGCCAGGGCCGCAGGCATTTCCGAACAGGACGTTGCCCTTTACCCGATGCCGGTTGGCGATGATTCGGGCGGAGCGATGGACCTCGAGGTCATCAAGATCGCCGTCGTGCTTGCGCGCCGCGCCAGGCGACCGGTCAGCCTGTCGCTGTCGCCCGCCATTGCGCAGAACCAGCGTTCGCTCCGCCCCCCGATGGTCGCCAAGGTTGCGGCATTGCCTTCGCCGGATGGGTCGATCGCCGCCTGGAGCGCGCGCATCGCCGGAGCGCCGGGCCTTCAAGCCTCGATCGCACGAGCCGTGGGGAAGCCGGCTCCTGCCTTCGCCCCGAGCGGTGGCACTCCGCCCTATGGAATAGCGGCAATACGGGTCGAAGCGATCAATGCCGAGCTCCCCCTCCGTACCGGCTATATGCGCGGCGGCGACGAAGCGTTTATGACTTTCACAATTGAAAGTTTGATCGACGAGCTGGCGCGGGCCCTGCACTCGGAGCCGCTGGCGTTTCGGATCGGCCTGCTAGGCGGCGCGCCGCGGCTGGCCCAGGCAATCAGCACCGCGGCCGCAATAGGCGGCTGGGACGGCGGCGCGCCGGGCAGCAGCATGGGGCTGGCCTGCGCCTCGCTATTCGGCTCGCATATCGGACTGCTGGGCGAGGCGATCATTGGTGCGGATCAGCAGGTCAAGGTGTCGCGCCTGGTGGCAGCGGTCGATGCCGGTCGCATCGTCAACCCGAACCTGGTTCGGCAGCAGGTCGAAGGGGGATTGCTTGCCGCCTTGGCAGCAGCTCTCATTCCGGCGCCCGAATTCGTTGCCGGCATGCCGCGCGCGGTACCGATGCGCCGAGGTTATGAGCGGCTTCGCGATGTCCCGAAGATCGAGGTTGAAATCATCCAAAGCAACAACCCGCCTGGCGGAATCAGCGGCCTCGGCATGGCGGTGCTTGCCCCCGCCGTCGCCAACGCGATCGCTGCCGGCACGGGCAGGCGCTTGCGTAATTTGCCATTCGACCCGATGGCGGCGGCATGACCACCAAGCCAAACGACGTCGGAGTGCTGCTGACCAACCTCGGCACGCCCGACGCACCCGAGCCCAGCGCCGTCCGCCGCTACCTCGCCGAATTCCTGTCAGATCCTCGCGTGGTCGAGATTGCGCCGGCCATCTGGAAGCCAGTGCTGCACGGCGTGGTGCTCCGCACCCGCCCGGCCAAGTCGGCCCGAGCCTATCGTGAGATTTGGACCAACGAGGGATCGCCGCTGATGGCAATCTCCAAGCGCCAGACGGAAGCGCTCCGCCTTCGCTTCGGCGATGCCCTCTGCGTCGGCCTGGCGATGCGCTACGGCGATGCTTCGATCGGCTATGCGCTGTCGAAGATGGTCGACCATGGCTTCAAGCGCATTCTGGTTGCGCCGCTCTATCCGCAATATTGCGCCGCAACGACCGCTTCGACGATTGACGCGGTCAGCGCCGAGCTCAAGGCAATGCGCTCCCAGCCAGCGATCCGAACCCTCCCGCCCTACTTCGAAGACCCGCTTTACATCGATGCATTGAAGGCCAGCATCGCCCGGCAGATGGAAGCGCTCGAATTCAAGCCGGAGCGGCTACTGCTCAGTTTCCATGGAATGCCCGAGCGGACGCGCACCTTGGGCGACCCTTATTACGGCCAGTGCCGGGCTACGGCGGCGCTTTTGGAACAGCAATTTGAGCTGCCGATCGACGTAGCCTTCCAGTCGCGCTTCGGACGAGCGCGCTGGCTGCAGCCGGCGACCGAAGTTGTGCTCGCCTCCTATCCGACTCAGGGTGTCAGACGGGTGGCCATTGCCGCCCCCGGTTTTTCCGCCGACTGCCTGGAGACGCTGGAGGAACTCGGCATCCGGGGCCGAGACACATTCATCGGGGCGGGCGGCACTCATTTTGCGCGCCTCGATTGCCTCAATGACAGCGACGAAGGGATGGCGATGCTCGATGCGCTGATCCGGCGCGAGCTTGCCGGATGGTGGCCATCGTCCTAACCGGGCCCAATAACAGGGAGCAGGAGAAAGTCATGGCGCGTGTGGCGATCGTAACCGGCGGAACCCGCGGCATCGGCGAAGCGATCAGCATCGCCCTCAAAAGCATGGGGATGGAGGTTGCCGCCAACTATGCCGGCAATGACGAGCGGGCGCGCGAATTCAGCGGTCGCACCGGAATTAAGGCGTTCAAATGGGACGTCGCCGATTTCGATGCCTGCCAGCAGGGCGTGGCCCAGGTCGAAGCCGAGATCGGGCCCGTCGACGTGCTGGTCAACAACGCGGGAATCACGCGCGACACGACGATCAAGCGGATGGACCACCAGAAGTGGCAGGACGTGATCGACACCAATCTTGGCGGTTGTTTTAATATGGCAAAGGCGGTGTTCGAGGGAATGCAGTCGCGCGGCTACGGCCGGATCGTCAACATCGGCTCGATCAACGGCCAGGCGGGACAATATGGCCAGGTCAATTATGCCGCGGCCAAGTCGGGAATTCACGGTTTCACCAAGGCGCTCGCCCAAGAGGGTGCGCGCAACAATGTCACCGTTAACGCCATCGCACCCGGCTATATCGATACCGACATGGTCGCTGCGGTTCCGCCGGAAGTGCTGGCCAAGATCGTCGCCAAGATTCCGGTCAACCGGCTCGGCAAGGCCGAAGAGATCGCCCGCGGGGTCGCGTTCCTGGTCGACGAAAATGCCGGCTTCGTGACCGGCTCTACGCTGTCGATCAACGGCGGCCAGCATATGTACTGATGGCATTGGGGTCGCCGACAAAAAGGTCGGTGACCATCGCCGGCCACGAAACCTCGATCAGCCTCGAGCCTCTATTCTGGCAAGCGCTCGAGCAAGCCGCGCGGGACGAAGGACTGCCGGTCAACGCGCTGATTGCGCAGATCGATGTCGAACGGCTGGACGCGCCCGGCCGCGCTCCCAACCTCACCTCCGCGATTCGGCAATGGTTATTTGAGCGCGCTTCGAATCGCTGAAGCAAACACCGCGTCGTCCGGCGCATGCTGCAGCCACAAGGCGGGCTCGATCAGCTCCAATTCGATGATCGCCAGCGCGCCCGATCCGTCGCGGATCATGTCGACCCGGGCATAGGCGGCTTCGGCTGGGGCGGCAGCCAACGCCGCCTTGGCCAGGTCGATCGACCCAGGCGGCGGAGTGCAAGACTGTTCGCTCCCGCCAAGGTGCGGCTGGACGCGATAGTCGCCGGCCTTGGGGCGCTTGACGATCGCATGGCTGTACTCGCCGCCAAACAACATGATCGAATATTCGCCTTCCTCCGCCACCGAGCGCAGGAACGGCTGGATCATCATCGCCCGGCCACGGGATTCGTCGGGTAACGGGTCATGCGGCTGGAGCCTGTGAGTACCATCCGCCGAAGCGGATACTGGCGGCTTGATGACCAGCTCTGCCCCAAATTCCGCCCGGGCATCGGCAAGGGCCGCTTCATCGAGCTGTTCGGCTATACGGGTCGGGATAACGGCGATCCCTTTCCTGCCAAGCTCGGCGAGGTAGCGCTTGTCGCTGTTCCAGCGCAGCAGCGGTACTGCGTTCAGGACCATTCGCCCTTCTGATTCGAGCCGGTCAAGCAGCGCATGCCAGCGTTGCTGATCGAAATGATATCCCCACGCGACCAGCGGCATGACCAGGTCGAAGCCGGCCAGGTCGCCCGGTTCGGTCCAGGGCCGCGGCTCGACCTCGATACCGCCGCGCCGAAGCGCTTCGGCCTCGACATCGTAGGCCCAATTCCACTTCTCCCAGAAATTGGGAGAGGGCGTCAGGATGGCGGCGCGCACTAGCGGGACAGCAGTATTCGAGCCTGGCTGGCAATCTGCGCCAGCATGGCCGGGGACACCGAACCGACCAACTTGGCCCGATCGACCAGCGCCCGGAACTGGGCGATGCGCCGTGGATTTCGATCGACCCAGCGCTCGACGCTTTCGTCAGGCTCTTCACTACGCACCCGACTGATGAAGTCGATCCGGACCTGCTCGAAATCGCGCATCAACCCGGCCACCAGCAGGCGCTCCCAATTGTCGGCCGGCATATAGCGCGACACTTGTTGCTGGGCCCAGTCGAGGCCGAGCACTTCGCCGAGTCTGGTGTAAGCGCGCGTCACCGCCAGCTCGTCCAGCCCCTTGCGAGCGCCGAGCGCTGCAATGCCGAATATTCCGTCGAGCTCGTACAGCCGCACCAGCCGGTCCGTGATGTCCTTTCCGGCGCCAAGCTCTTCGAGCTGGGCGCGCCGTGCCGCAGCCTCGCCGCGCACCTCGGCACGGATCAGCCCGGTCGCCTTTGCCGCAACCTTGTCGAGGCCGGGCTTCAGCAATTCGGCTATTTCCCTGATATTGGTTCCGCCGGCCCCCGCACGGATCACATCGCCAATATGCGACCGGACAAACCTCGCGGCCAAGGCGAACAATATGATACGTGACGTTTCCGCAACCTTGGCCTGTTCGATTTTCGCCCACAGGCTCTTGAGGTCGAGCAGTCGCTCGGCGACGAGGAAGGCAGCGACCACTTGCGGCAGGCCGACGCCTTCCTCTTCGGTCATATCGAGCGGCAGGCTCGGGCCGAGGCGGTTGACGAACCGGTTGGCGACCTTGGTTGCGATGATCTGGTGGCGCAGCCGGTGCGCGCGGATCGCGTCGGCATGCCTCTTCTGCATCGGCGCCGGGAAGGCCGCCATCAGTTCCGCTTCCATCGTCGGATCGTCCGCCAGCTTCAGCTCTTCAGCCGCGTCCTGGAGCGCCATCTTGGACATCGACAAGATCACCGCCAGCTCCGGACGCGTGAGGCCTCGGCCTTCATGGCCACGGCGCAGCAGCACGTCACTGCTTTCCAGTCCTTCCACCTTGCGATCTAGCCGCCCCGAAGCCTCGAGCATTTCGATCGTACGGACGAAACCGGGGATTCCCGCCGTACCGCGCGATTCGGCGATCGAAAGGGCGATTGACTGAAGCCGGTTGTCCTCCAGCACCAGTTCCGAAACCTCTTCGGTCATGCTGGCCAGCAGCTTGTTGCGAACCGGCTCGGCCAACTGCCCATTGCGCATTTCGCGGTTGAGCGGGATCTTGATGTTGACCTCATTGTCCGAGCAATCGACGCCCGCCGAATTGTCGATGAAGTCGGTGTTGATCCGCCCGCCAAGGCTCGCGAACTCGATCCGCCCCGCCTGGTTAATGGCCAGGTTAGCCCCCTCGCCGATCACTTTGGCCCTGAGGTCGCTGGCGTCGACGCGCAGCGTATCATTGGCCGGGTCGCCTACCTGCGCATTGGTCTGGTGTGAGGCCTTGATGTAGGTGCCGATACCACCGAACCAGATGAGATCGACGGATGCCTTGAGAATCGCCGAGATGAGGCTAGTCGGGTCGAGAGTGGCTTCCGCGATCCCCAGCGCTTCCCTGGCTTCCTTGGTGAGATCGATCGACTTTTGGCTGCGCGGAACGATCATCCCGCCCTTTGACATCACCTTGCGATCATAGTCGTCCCAGCTGGAGCGCGGCAGGTCGAACATCCGTTCGCGTTCCTTCCAGCTTTTGGCTGGATCGGGATCAGGATCGATGAAGATGTGACGGTGGTCGAACGCCGCGACCAGCTTGATCGCCTTCGACAGCAGCATGCCGTTGCCGAATACGTCGCCGGACATGTCGCCACAGCCGACGACGCGCACCGGCTCGCTTTGGACATCGACGCCCATTTCCAGGAAGTGACGCTGGACCGAGATCCACGCGCCCTTGGCGGTGATGCCCATCGCCTTGTGATCGTAGCCGTTGGACCCGCCGCTGGCGAAGGCATCGCCCAGCCAGAAATTGCGATCGAGGGCGATGGCATTGGCGACGTCGGAGAAGGTCGCGGTGCCCTTGTCCGCGGCGACGACGAAATAGGGATCTTCGCCATCCCGGATCACGACGTCAGCCGGGTGCACCACCTTGTCGTCGAGGATATTGTCGGTGACCGACAGCAAGGACCGAATAAAGATTCGATAGCTATCGGTGCCTTCTGCCAGCCAGCCGTCGCGGTCGACCGCCGGGTTGGGCAACTGCTTGGGATAGAAGCCGCCCTTGGCACCCGTCGGAACGATGACGGCGTTCTTGACCAGCTGGGCCTTCATGAGGCCGAGAATTTCGGTGCGGAAGTCGTCACGCCGGTCGGACCACCGCAGGCCGCCACGGGCGATCGGGCCGCCACGCAGGTGAATGCCCTCGACCCGCGGGCTGTAGACCCAGATTTCGCGATAGGGCACCGGCGCCGGCAAACCCGGCACCTGCTTGCTGTCGATCTTGAATGCCAGCGCTTCGGCGGCCTGCGGGGCAAACGCATTGGTGCGAAGCGTTGCGCCGACTACCGCGCGCATCTGGCGAAGGATGCGGTCGTCGTCGATCCCGCGCACTTCCTGCAACGCATTGTCAAAGTCGGCCGAGGCATGCTTGACCGCGCCATCGCGGCCGGTGGCGCCCTTGGGGTCGTGGGTCGCGGTAAACAGACGCACCAATGCGCCGGTGGCCTTCGGCGCGCGACGCAGGGCTTCGACCACGGTTGCAATGCTGAATGCGACGCCCGTCTGGCGCATGTAGCGGAACCAGGCGCGCAGCCAGACGACAGGGCGGGGATCGAGGCCGGCATAGAGCACCAGCTGGTTGAACGCGTCGTTCTCGCCCTTTCCACGAAGGACGTCAGCGATCGCCTGCTCAATAATCTCGGCGCGGGCCATCACATCGTCGACCGACCCATGATCGGACAGTTCGAGCAGGCAGGCGTGGATATGGACTTTGGTTTCGCCCTCAAGCTCGATCGGGAATTCGGCGAGGACCCGGAATCCGAAATTTTCGAGGACCGGCACGACTTCCGAGAGCGGGATCAGCCCCTGCCGATAAATTTTGAGGCGAAGCTGGCGGTCCGTATCGTCCGGATGGCGAAAGAAACGCGCCTCCCGTCCAGATGCGTCCGACAGCCGCTGAAGGCGCAATATGTCTTGCGCCGCTTCAAATGGGCTGGTCCGGTTCCGATAAAAATCGGGGAAACGTCCGGCGTAGGCCAGCGTCAGCCGGGTTGCGCGGCCGGCTCCGACTCGTTCGATCAGCGCTTCCTCGACACTCGGTTCCCAGCCGCGAACCATCGCATCGAGCTTGCGGTTCAACTCCCTCAGGTCAGGAGTCGGATCGTTCGCTTCGATATCGAGCGTGTAGCGGATGAGGGCCAGATCGCCTTCGCCGAGTTCGACCGACCAGCTGGTTACCGGGCGGCCCGTGGCCTCTTCCAGCAGTTCGGCAATTGCCATCCGCCGTTCGGTATTGAGCTCGTCACGCGGCAGCCAGGCGAAAGCAAAGAGATGGCCCTTGAGGATGCTGCGAACGAGCAGCAGTGCCGGCCGCGGGCGATCGGCCAGGGACATGGCCATAGTGACCAGGTCGCGGCCGCTCTCCTCGCTCAGGTTGACGAGCAGGTCGCGCGGCACCGAGGCAACGGCATGGCGTAGCGCCTTGCCGCTGTGCCCATGCGGGTCGAACCCGAATTCCTTGTCGAGCTCCTTCAGGCGGTGGCGCAGCAGCGGCACGTCTTCGGTCGGCTGGATCAGTGCCTGGCTGGTCCACAACCCGGCATGAACGCCGATGCCGGTAATTTTGCCGTTCTCACGGATCGGAACCACGATCAGGTCGAGCGGCACGCGGCGATGGACAGTGGACTTGCGCTCCGCCTTGGCCATCAGCGGGACCGCGCCGCCGGCTTCGAAATAGCGGATGGCCCCGACCGAGCCGCCCTTGTCGGTCGGCGCGCCGGGGATCGAGAAAATGCCGAGGCAGCCGGACGAGTCTTCGCCCGGACGCTCGACCTCATAGCCGAGCAGGGTCAGCGCGCCGTCGGCGAACCAGTTAAGCAGCGCCGAGCCTTCCGGATCCTCGACCTTGGCTGCGTCCTGGCGCATTTGCGCCTGCATCTGCGGCCAGTCGCGCACTGCGGCGCGGACATCGCCCAACACCGCCTGAAGGTCTTCGACCAACTCGCGGCGGCCGCGAGCATCGGCGCGGTCGAGCTCGATGTACATCATCGACTCGCGGCGGCTTTTGTCGTCGCACAAGGGTTCGAGAGCCTGCAGCACGCCATTGTCGTCGCGGTCGACGCAAACCACCGGATGCAGCAGCCGGTGGACGGTCAGTGCCCGGCCGGCAATCGCATTGGCGACCGAGTCGACCAGGAACGGCATGTCGTCGTTGATGATGCCCAGGCGCATCCGCCGACGGCCCGCCTCGCCCCCGGTCGATTCCAGGCGAATCGAGACATTGCCCTTGCGGCGCTTGTGGGCGACTTCGGCGATGAATCGAGCCGCTTCTTCCCGATCCTCAGCGCTAAAGCCGTCCAGTTCTCCGGTCAGGGCATTGCCGACCAGTGCCTGTTCAAGGGCGTCAACTGTCTGCCCCTCGGCGCGCGTGATTACCGTCATGTCCGCAATTGCTCCGCATCTCTCGCGATGCCGGGCGGACTAGTCCCGCCTGCTCCTTAAGGCAACAGGTGGAAGGGAAGTTGACGCCTTGGCGTCAGCGTGCGGCGCGGCGAAGAGCACGGTCCAGCATCGCGCTGTCCGCGACCAGCTCGACCACCTCGTGAACGCCTTCCGCGTTGCGCCGGGTCAGCACCAGCGCGAATTCCTGATTGGTCTGCAGATGGGCCAGCGAAATCGATTGCGCGGCACGAACCGCTGCCTTGCCCAGTTCCAGCCTGTCCTCGACCGGATGGTCGGGCCGGCGCGCCTTGCGCTCGGCTGCGACGAGACCCTTGAGGCCTCCATCTGCCTTCTCAACAAAATCCTGGAATTCGCCGAAGTCGACATTCTCGCGCTCGGCGAAGCTTAGAGCCGCTGCGAACTCGGTCAGACGGGTCTTGTCGTAGTCGACTCCGAACACGAGTTTGACGATCGGAGTCATCGGCGCCCGGGCCTGTGCCTTCACCCCGGCATCATCGAGGATTTCAGCAAAATCGTCGGGAACGCGCTTGGCGGCGACCGCGAAATCATAAGCCATGGCCAATGCGCGATAGAGCGCGGCCCGGCTGCGGCCGTCCTGCTGCTTGCAGACCTCGGCGCTTTCGCGCGCTGCCCACAGCCGGTCGGCCAGCCCAGCTTCGGCATCGAGCGCGATCGGCGCCTCGCAATGTTCGGCTTCGGCGGCCGGCGGTTCGGGCGCGGCTAGCGGCCCGTCTTCCCAGACTAGATGAGGGGTCGGCGCAGACTCTTCGGACTCCGCGTCCAGATCGAACGGCACTTCGATCCCGGGCTCTTCTGCGGCCGGCAGTGCATCGGTCAGCTCGAGCGTGTTCTCGTCCGCCTCTTCCACGTCGTCCGTTTCCGGCTCCAGTGGCGGAAGCGCGGCGCGAATGACTTGCGGCGTCTCGAGGGCCTCGCCGAGGTCCTTCCAGTTGATGACTCCGTAGATGAAATCGATGGTATCGCCGTCCGAGCTGAACGGCATCAGGATGCCCCGGTAGCAAATCGTGCGGCCGCGCTGGTTGACGAACTCAGCCTCGAAGCCAACCGGCGCGCGGTTAGCGATGATCTGCATATAATGGTCGGTGAGCCGCGACAGGAGCGAACGGCCCGGGACATCGGAAATGGTCTTGATATCGTCGCCAATGCCGCATTCCTCGCGGACCGCGGTGCCGATGTAGGGCGTTGCCGGATTGTCGCTGCCTTCGGTGAAATCAAGCAGGACCGAATGCGGGCCGAAATCCTGAATGCTGTCCGGCTCAAGATCCTCGATCGACGGATAGTCCCGCCCTTCCAGCAGCGAGCACCAATAATTATAGGCCCGCACATGCATGCGGCGCTCGTCTGCGCCGATCGCGGTGGCGACATCTTCCTGTGGCTCGACTGCACTGGCCGGCACTGCTTCGAAGTCGTTCGGATGGTCGGAATAGCTATCCACGCGCTTGTTTTCCCGCAAAACTCCGTTTCCCGTGCACTTTTCACCAAAACTGGTTGCCAAACCGTTAAGGTTAACGGCGCCGTTGGAACCGTCCAAGACAGGGTTGCCCGCTCATGGCAGCGCGTGTAGGGGCGCTCATCGTTGCCTTCAGGGCATGCCGCTTTAGCTCAGCTGGTAGAGCACATCATTCGTAATGATGGGGTCGTGGGTTCGAGTCCCCCAAGCGGCACCACCTCTGTTGCGGCCCTTCCAGTATGGGCTCGTCCCAAGCAGCGCCATCATTGAAATGGACAGGCCGGAGCATGGCGAGGACAAGGCTCGGCCGAATTGAAGCCCTAGTAGCCGCTTCCGTAAGCCTGCAGGCGCGCTCGATATACAGCACCGATTACCTGCGGCTTTGCGCCTCGCCACGAACGATCGGCACACTGGTTGTAATCAGGCACGGCAAGCCCATACCAGCGGCCCCTGTCATAGAGGCAGACCCGTTCAACCGATGCGCCGACACGGCGGTAAAGAGTCTGCTCACCATAGCGAGTGGCGAGATTGAGGTCGTAATAGCCGATCCGCTCAATGCGGGTGTCGGGACCTGGGCCCTGGACAATGATCTGGCCCTGTTGCGCCGTCGCGGCGGAGCCAATCGCAAACAAAGACGCGGCTATTGCCGCCAAGGCGGCGGTCTTCCCATGGAGTCGGGCAGTCATTGCGTCTTCTCCTTCCTATCGGAAGGTGAAACGAATGGCGGCAGCGATTGGAGCCAGGCAGGAGCATGCAGGCGGCGACCTCAGCCACCGCCTGTGCCCGTGCTGGCAATCGACCTAGCGTCCCGCGACGCGGATGGTGATCGCCACGGCCGGAATCGCACTATGGCCCGTCAGAGCAATCTCCTTGGCCCGCGCCACCGCCTGCGCGATCTGCGGATTGGCACCGTCCCATGCGTCACCTGAGCAGCGATAATATCCCCGGTCCTGAAGCCCCATTCGGCTGTCTTCGAACAAGCAGACGCGCTGCACCGCACCGGTGACCCGAACACTCAGGCGCTTTTGGTCACGCTGCTCGGCAAGGTTGAGATCCGCATAAGAGACACGTTCCGTCCGAACGCCTTCTTGCGGCTCGGCCCGTACGACCACCGGATTTTCCTGGGCCGCTAGACTGGGTGCGGCGCCCCCTAGAGACGCCGTTACCCCTGACAGAACGGCTACAGTCATTGCACTGAAGCGGGTAAGCATCTCAATTCTCCCTTCATTTCGGTTACGAAGAGCCGACCGTGAGATGCGCCCTAGGCAGGATCGATTGCACGTTCGCTTCGATGGAGTTGCAGGAAGATTTCGGCGAGCAAGGCCGTTTCACGGCAAAGCGGCAAATGGTTTCGACCAAACGGCAAACGGCTAGGCCGCTAGGCGGCGGGAAGCACCCGGCCGGTACAGCTCCCGAATCCAATCCCCACCGCGCCGTCAGCATTGCAGCGCGCCAATAGCGTCAAGTCGTCGCCATCTTCGAGGAAGCTGCGCGTCTCACCGCCGGGAAGCTCGATCGGCCGCTTGCCGCCCTGGCTGATCTCGAGCAACGATCCCAGACCGGTCTCTTCTGCGGTCGAGAGCGTGCCGGTTCCGATCAGGTCACCCGGCTGAAGATTGCAGCCATTGGAGGCGTGGTGGGTAACGATCTGCGCTGCCGACCAATACATCGCCGAGGCCGCTTCGCCCTTGCTCAAGACATAGGGAGGCAGGCCAGCTTCGCGCATCTTGGCAGTCAGCAGGGTAACCTCAAGCCCGACGCCCAGAGCCCCATTCAACTGGTCGCCATCGTCACGCAAATAGGGAAGCGGCGTCGGGTCGCCTTCGGGACGCTGCGGCATCGGCCTGCGAAACGGCGCCAGCGCTTCGGAGGTCACCACCCACGGCGAAATGCTCGTCAGGAAATTTTTCGCTAGGAACGGTCCGAGCGGCTGATACTCCCAGGCCTGCAGGTCGCGCGCCGACCAGTCGTTCAAGAGGCAATAGCCAGCGATATGGTCCGCCGCCTCGCCGATCGGCACCGCCGTCCCGAGTTCATTGCCGCATCGGATGAAAATGCCAAGCTCCAGCTCATAGTCGAGCCGGCGGCTGGGTCCGTATTCCGGGGCCTCGGCATCGGGTGGCTTGCGCTGGCCTTTCGGGCGAACAACGGGATGACCCGAAACCCGCACCGAACTGGCACGGCCATGATAGCCGATCGGCACATATTTATAGTTGGGAAGCAATGGATTGTCGGGCCGGAACTGCTTGCCGACATTGGTTGCATGATGGATGCCGACATAGAAGTCGGTGTAGTCGGCGATCGTGCAGGGCAGGTGCATTTCGGCATTGGCCGCGCGTACGAGATGAGGCTCGACCGAACTGCGGTAGCGTTCGTCACTGAGCAAGGCGGACAGTTTTGCGCGCAGCTCGCGGGCCTCGGCCGGCCCATGAGTGAACCAGGCGTTGAGCGTCGACAGGCTGAGGGCCAGCTTCCAATGTTCGTCGAGCAGTCCAGCCGCCGAGACAGCTTTCAAATCGAGGATCATGTCGCCGATAGCGACCCCGACTCGAGGTTCCGCCCTGCCGACCGAAAACACTCCCAGCGGCAGATTCTGGACGGGAAAATCTGGATGGCCGTTGGCACTGTCGACCCAGCTGGTCAGCTGCGGGTCATGAGTCTCGTCGACCTTGGTCATTTCGGAAGCTGGGCCTTGGGGAAATCGGCCCAGGCCTCATCATAGTCGGGCTGGGCCCGGTCGAGCGCGAACTGCGTCGGGACATAAGGCCAGCAGCTTTCGACCATGAACGCCATCGTGCCTGAAATCTTGGCCGGCTTCAGCTCCCCTTCACTCGCCTTGCGCCAGCTTTCGACATCAGGGCCATGGCCGCTCATCATATTATGGAGACTAAGGCCGCCAGGCCGAAACCCTCCCGCCTTGGCGTCATATTCGCCATGGATCAGGCCCATCGCCTCGCTCATCACATTGCGGTGGAACCATGGCGGGCGGAAGGTGTCCTCGGCTACCATCCAGCGCGGCGGGAAAATGACGAAGTCGGCATTTGCGCGCCCGGGCGTTTCGCTGGGCGAGGTCAGCACGGTGAAGATCGATGGATCGGGATGGTCGAAGCTGACCGTGCCGATGGTGTTGAATCGTGCCAGCTCATAGCGGCATGGCGCGAGATTGCCGTGCCAGGCGACAACGTCCAGCGGGCTATGGTCGAGCGTCGTCGTCCACAACGCACCCTGATATTTTTGTACGACCTCGTGATCGCCCTCGATGTCCTCATAGGCCGCCACCGGCGTTTCGAAATCGCGCGGGTTGGCGAGGCCATTGGACCCGATCGGTCCCAATTCGGGCAGGCGAAATGAAGCCCCGTAATTTTCGGCGAGATAGCCACGCGCTCCATCGCCGCTGAGCGTGACTCGAAACTTCACGCCGCGCGGGATGACACCGATCCAGCCAGGCGTCAGTTCCAGCCTTCCCAGTTCGGTTTCGACCTTGATGCCGCCATCCTGCGGAATGATCAGCAGCTCGCCGTCGGCATTGACGAACAAGCGCCGATCCATCGACTTATCGGCGCGGTAGAGGTGAATGGCGACGCCGCTGAAGTCCGCCGGATCGCGATTGGCCATCATCGTGACCAGGCCGTCGATGAAATCGCAATCAGCTGGAAGGTCGGCGGGCGGATCCCAGCGCAGCCGGTTGGGGGCAACCGGACCGCCCATCGGCCGAGGCGCGAACAGCTTGCTTCCGGCGTAACGCTGATAGGGGCGATGATCCGCGGTCGGCCGCATCCGGTACAGCCAGCTACGGCGGTTCTCATGCCGCGGAGCCGTAAAAGCACTGCCGGACAGCTGCTCTACATAGAGTCCGAAGGCAGGCCGCTGTGGGCTGTTGCGGCCTTCCGGAAGCGCGCCCGGCACTGCCTCGCTCTCAAAATAGCCGCCGAAGCCGGTGTGGTACTGAAGGTTGCTGGTCACCAATGCAAAGACCCCCTCGACTTCCGGAGTGAAGCGAGGGGGTCGTTACGCGTCCAAGGCGATTGAGGCAATTAGTTGACGTTCACCTCGATCTTGTCGGGAATATTGATGTCGGTCTTGTCGCTGCCGAAACCAAGCTGGTCGCGGAACAGGAACAGCAGGACCAGCACAACGATCACTAGCAAGACCACCGCCAGCACTCCGCCGCCTCCCCCACCGCTGTCGACAACGGTCACGTGGTCGGTATCATGTTCGTCAGCCATCTTTTCACTCCCTGAATTCCATTTTCGTATGCGAAACGAACGATTGCTGCCGCGCCCGGTTCCCATCAAGCCACATCGGAACGATGCCCGCCGTAAATCGCTTTAGGCGCTCACCAGACGGAGCGAATCGTGAATCGAAGAGTCTTGATCCTGTTTGCTGCGCTCCTGTGCACTGCCTGCGGCAAGTCGCAGCAAGACAATAGCGCCCAGCCTCCCCCAATTGGCGAAAACACTCTGCTGGAGGCGCCACCAATCAATCCCGCAACGATCAAGCCCGGCGAGCCGGGCGGTCTGCCTGACGATCGGACGCCGGTTTCGGAAGGAGCCATCGATCCCAAGAGCGCCCAAGGCGCGAGCCAAGTGCTGCAGCTGTTCGGCGGCCTGCTGGAACAAGGCAAGTTCGGCGAAGCCTATCGGCTATGGTCGGACAATGGGCGCGCCAGCGGGCTTAGCGAGGCGCAGTTTATTGCTGCCTATGACAAATATGCCGAGATCCACTCGGAAGTCGGTGCACCCGGGCGAATGGAAGGCGCTGCCGGCTCATCCTATGTCGACATTCCCTTCCGCCTCTTTGGAAAGCTGAAAAGCAACGATCCATTCAACCTAATTGGCACGGTCACGCTGAGGCGGATAAACGATGTCCCCGGTTCGACCGATGAGCAGCGTCGTTGGCACATCTACAAGAGCGATCTCAACGCCCGACCCTGACGCATCCGAAATCATCTTTGGTTCGTTTGGCGTAATATTCTTGGAAGGAGGACAGCGATGAGCGGATTTGAGGACATCAAGGAACATATGGAGGTGATCGGCGCGGACGGTGTGCATCTCGGCACCGTCGACCGCATAGAAGGTGATCGCATCAAGCTGACCAAGGCTGAAAATGTCGGCAGCCACGAGGGCCACCATCACTATATTTCGCGCGGGCTTGTCGCCGAGGTTGAGGGCGACAAGGTGCGTCTGTCGGCCAATGCCGATGTCGCCGTGACCTTCGAGGAAGAGGGTCAATAACCATTAACCGGGGTGGGCTGGCGCAGGTTAAATATCTGCGCCAAAGTCCGCGCCATGGCTAACAAGCGTTTCAAGCCGAGAAGGCGCCCGCCATCGTTCAAACCGCAACGGCGGGACGTGCGGCAGCTATTATGGTTCGCGCCGCTTCTGCTGCTCGTCGGCGCACTGCTTGACCCGTCGCTGATCGGGCCGATTGGCCCGCTCGCCGCAACGGAGCGTGTGACGGCCACGTTCACGCCATGCGGTCCCGGGCGTGAGCCTGCCTGCGTGATCGATGGCGACACGTTCAAGCTGGGCGACCGCAAGATCCGGATCACCGGGATCGATGCGCCCGAGTTGACGGCGCCGCGGTGTCCGGCCGAAGCCGCCTTGGCCCGGCGCGCAGCCGACCGGCTGCTCGTCCTGCTCAATGAGGGGCCCTTCGACATGGTCGCCCACCGCCTGCAGCGAGAGGACCGCAACGGCCGCGACCTGATGGTGATCCGGCGCAACGGGAAATCGGTCGGCAGGCAGCTGATCGATGAGGGCCTCGCCCACCGTTACATCGGGTCGAAACGGAGCTGGTGTTAAGCCACCGTGGAACGGCCCGTCTTCGAACATCGCATCGTCGCGCCTGCGGACGCGATCGACGAGCTCGGGCACGTCAACAATGCCGTCTGGGTGCAGTGGATCCAGGAAGTCGCCCTGGCCCATTGGTACAGCGTCGCCGACCCCCGGCACCAGGATGATTATATCTGGGTCGTCGTGCGGCACGAGATCGACTATCTGCGCGCCGCTTTCGAGGGCGAGTTGCTGACCGGGCGGACCTGGGTCGGCGACACGCCGAAGGGCGCCCGCTTCGACCGTCACATGGAATTCGTCGGCGAGGATGGGAAAGTCCGGGTGCGCGCGGTTACCCAATGGGCGATCATCGACAAGGCCAGCGGACGCCCGATCCGGGTTCCCCCCGACGTGATTGCTCCGTTCACCGGCGATTGACGAACGGCGCTCGCCGGGCGCAGGCTCCGTGCCATGGCCCGTGCCGTGCTCTACGACTATTTCCGTTCCTCGGCTTCGTACCGGGCCCGGATCGCGCTCAACCTCAAGGGCGTCGACTATGAGCTGCGCCCGGTCAGCCTGGTCGAAGGCAAGCAAACCGAAGCCGCCTTTCGCGCGCTCAACCCGCAGGGCCTTGTGCCCCTGCTCGAAATCGACGGTCACCGAATTACGCAGAGCCTGGCGATCTGCAATTATCTGAATTCGATCGTCCCCGACCCGCCATTCATGCCGGCCGACGCTGCCGAACGCGCGCATGTTCTTGCTCTGGCGCTGACGGTCGCCTGCGACATCCACCCGCTCAACAATTTGCGGGTGCTCAAATATCTGCAGAGCACGTTCGGCGTGGACGACGCCGCCAAGGACCTGTGGTACCGGCATTGGATCGAGGAAGGATTGGCGGCGCTGGAGGAAATGGCGCGGCCCAAGGCCGGCGCCTTCCTGTTCGGCGATGCCCCGACGATCGCGGACATCTGCCTGGTTCCGCAGCTTTACAATGCGCGGCGCTTCTCGGTGCCGGTGACCGCCTATCCGACCTTGCGCCGGGCCGACGAGACGGCCAGTGCCCATGCGGCGTTTGCTGCCGCTCACCCCGACCGACAGGAGCATTGAAATGAATCGCGTGGAAACGATCAATCGGGGAATGGAGCAGGTCCATTCCCTGGCCGAGGTCGAGATCCCCGACATGAAGGGCAAGGTCAGCGACGAGGAATGGGCAATCCGCGTCGACCTCGCCGCCGCCTACCGGCTGGTCGCCCATTTCGGCTGGGACGATTTGATCTTCACCCATTTGTCGGCGCGTATCCCGGGGCCGGAGCATCATTTCCTGCTCAATCCCTATCAGCTGATGTTCGAGGAAGTGACGGCAAGCTCGCTGGTCAAGGTTGACGTCCATGGCAATCCGGTCGAGCCCAGCCCGTTCATCACCAACCCGGCCGGCTTCACCATCCATTCGGCGGTCCATATGGCGCGCGAGGATGCGCATGCGGTGATGCATCTCCACACGCCGGCAGGCCAGGCGGTCAGCGCCCATGAAGAAGGGCTGCTGCCCCTGACACAGACGGCGATGCTGGTCCGCGGCGACCTCGCCTTCCATGACTATGAGGGCGTGGCGGTCGATCTTGATGAGCGCGAGCGGATCGTCGCTGACCTCGGCACCAAGGGCGCCATGCTGCTCCGAAACCACGGCACGCTGGCGGTCGGCGCCAATGTCGGCGAATGCTTCGTGAAGCTCTACTTCCTCGAGCGGGCCTGCCAGGCACAGATCATGGCGCTTTCGGCGGGCGACAAAATCAATCGCCCGCCGCAGGGCGCCGCCGAACTAACCGCCGAGCAGGGCAATGCTGGCCTCAAGGTCGCCGCCAATTTGCTCGCCTGGCCCGCGCTCAAGCGCAAAGCCTACCGGCTCGACCCCAGCTTCGCGAGCTGAGTTGGCAAGACCGGCCGCAAGCATCGGCGATTACCGCGCCCTGGCAAAGGCACGCCTGCCGCACTTTCTCTTCGAATATGTCGACGGCGGCTCCTACGACGAGGTCACGCTTCGGCGGAACGTCGAGGACCTCCAGGCTGTCACCCTTCGGCAGCGCGTCATGCGCGACGTCTCGGCAATCGACGTTTCGACGGAGCTGTTTGGCTGCCAATGGTCATTGCCGGTTGGTCTCGGTCCAGTCGGGATGTCGGGGATGTATGCCCGCCGGGGCGAGGTCCAGGCCGCGCGGGCCGCGAAGGCCGCCTGCGTCCCTTTCTCCTTGTCCACGCTCAGCGTCTGTCCGGTGCGCGAGATCGCGGCGGAACTTGAGACGCCATTCTGGCTGCAGCTCTATATCGTCAAGGACCGCGCATTCCTGAAGGAGATGCTCGCGATCGGTCGCGAGGCGGGATGTTCGGTCCTTCTGCTCACCGTCGACCTGCCGGTCTCGGGCAGCCGCTATCGCGACACACGCTCGGGCCTATCGGTGCCGGCCAGCGCTCGCGCCTCGTTTCGCCGTTTCTGCCAGTCGGCGGTGAAGCCAGGCTGGGCCTGGAATGTGGGCATAAATGGCCGGCCGCACAGCCTTGGCAATCTTGAACCCGTGTTGGGGGCCAAGACCGGTTTGGAAGATTATTTCGGCTGGATCGCCGGCAACTTCGATCCATCGATCACATGGGCTGACCTCGCCTGGGTGCGCGATCAATGGCCCGGACCGATCGTCATCAAGGGTATCCTCGACCCCGACGATGCACGCGATGCAATCAAGCATGGAGCGGACGGAATCGTCGTGTCCAATCATGGCGGGCGGCAGCTCGACGGCGCCATGTCGACCGCACGGGCGCTGCCGGCCATCGCCGACGCGGTCGCCGGCCGCATTCCCGTCCTGGTCGACGGCGGCGTCCGTTCCGGCCTGGACGTGGTCAGGATGCTGGCGCTTGGCGCCGACTTCGTCCTGCTCGGCCGCGCCTGGGCTTATGCCCTGGCCGCCGAAGGCGAAGCCGGCGTCGCCCATATGCTGGGCCTGGTCGAAGCCGAAATGCGCACGGCCATGGCCCTGACGGGCTGCACCAAGGTCGGCGACATTAGCCGCGACGTCCTTGACTAGTTGCCGGGCGAGTTAGGCTTTGCTCGGCGCCAGCTGGCGCGAGTACAGCCAGCCAATCCCGATCAGGCTGAACCCGAGTGCGACGAACGATGCGATCCGGATCAGTCCTTCCAGGCCCTGCGTATCCCACAGGAACACCTTGGCCACCGCCGCCAGCATCAGCAGCAACGAACCGATCCGCCAGTCGCGCTGCTCGGTTCGGATGCCCCACAGCAGGAAGCCGATCGCGAGGGCAATCGCCAGGATCGACCGGGCGATATCCTCGGCCTGGCTGAGCCCCGGCTCGACCAGCAGGCTGCCATGGAACAGCTGGCGAAGCATCGACGCAGCGAACAGCAGGATCAGGATCATCCAGCCTATCGCTATGGCACGATCGGAGACGAATCGCCTGACCGAAGGCATGCGTTCGACCGCCCACAGGATTGCCGCCGGCACGGCGTAGGCGGCCAGGACCAGGTTGATCACTGGTAGCGTTCCCACTGCCTGCTCAGCCCAAAGCGGGTTGTGCAAGAACAGCGTGTAGTATGTCACATGCGCAGCCGCCGCACCAAGGAATGCGAGGCTGACGCCCTCTCGCTTCAGCTTCCAACCCACCGTCGCCGCGCCGAGCAACAGCACTTCCCACAGGGTCCGTTCGGCCAGGCCATAGGTCACGAAGTCGCTCTGGATCGCAAAGATCAGCTTGTAGAGGCTGTGAACGGCAATCACTCCCAACACCGAACCGAGCGCAAGGCCCCCGATCCGCTCATATTTGACCAGCCGCGCCCTCGCGAACCAGAGCGAGATTCCGATTGAGGCCGCCGGGATCAGCAGCTTCAATATCGCGTCATCGGGTCCCGGCACGGTGTCGACGTTCATTGGGGCGCCGAACAGGGATTCGCCAGCCTCCCCCAGCCATTGTCCCACGGGTTCGATCGCCCAGGCAGAGATCACGACCATTACCGACCACATGGCGGGTGCCAGGCGGAGCGGAACGGTCGCGAGGGCGAGCAACAGCACTGGCGCAATCAGCGGTTCGAAACGGTCGGCTACCAGCGGGGCGAGCCCCAGGTAGACCAGCATCGGCGCGAGGAATTGCGCGACGATGCGGCCGTATTTGAACCGCGCCTTCCATGCAAAGGCTGCTGCCAGGGCAGCCAAAAGCCCCCACTGCAGTGCGTCCTGCCACGGCGGCTCGATGCCCCATGGTTCCTCGAAGCCGTTGGACGCGATCCCGACTGCGGCAAAGATCCAGCATATAGGCTCGAACCTTTTGTCCTCTGCCCGCTGACCGAGGATCAGCAGCCCCAGGCCGACTGCGGCGATGGCGTCGCCTTCCAGCCAGTCCGGCAGCAGGAAGCCCGCGGCGAAGGCTAGCAACAGCCCAGCGGCGATTGCCAGTATCGCAAAGCGTGCATCGTCGCGCCGCTCTGCCTGCTTCCAGCCGAGTGCCGCGGCAACCGCTGCGATCAGCGCAACCGCGATCGCCAACAAGCCAAAACGCACATCGGTCGGACGCTCGGGAGTAAATCCGTCGGCACCATAGAAATGGTACAGCGGGAGCCACAGGCCGGCGAGAGAGATGGCCGCGACCTCGGCTGCCTCGATAATGCTGCCCTTGGCCCGCCACAGCCGCCACAAGGCAGGCAGGCCATAGATTAGTCCTGCGCCGGCCATGACGAGGGCAAACTGATCCTGTCGCGGATCCGGCCACACCCCAAGCAGCAGCAGAACGATCACCAGGCCGACCGGCGGCAGCCGCTCGAGCGACGGTTCGCGGTGCGCCAACCACAGCATGGCCAGCGAGATCAGGCCAAACAGCCCCCAGTTGAGCATGGCGAAGCCGCCCATCGCGACCAGCGCCGCCATCTGGGCCGCAGCGGCGATGGCCGTGATCAGCCGCAGCCGCGCCTGCCAGTTGCCGGCGAAGCCGAGCATCGGCAGCGCTACGCCGAGCAGCATCAGGTAGAGCCCGACGGAGATGGTTTCCGGAACGCTGAGCGCTCCGCCGAGCATCAGCAGCAGTCCCCAGCCGAAGCCCCCGACCAATGCGCTGATCCCGAGCCAGGCCCAGCGCTGTCCGCGCGACAAAGTGCAGAGGCCTCCGACCGCCAGCGCGAGGTAAAGCGACAGCAAGGCGATGTTGGGCTCCTCAGAACCGATCAGCGCCGGCGCAGCGAGGCCGCCGGCCAGCCCAAGCAGCGCGCTCGGGGCGCCGAAGCGGAGCGACAGGCCCATGGCCAGCGCGGTCACCGCCGCCATTCCAAGCATGGCCGCCAACGGGCTGATCAGATGATAGAGGTTGGATGCGACCAGGACGCTGGCATAAAGGCTGGCGATGCCGGCCCCCGACAGCGCCTGGCGAACCCGGTCGTCGCGAACCCGCTCTTCCTGGCGAAGCGCGAGTTCCGCTCCCCCGATCAGCACAAAGCCGAAAATCGAGCCCATGATGACGCGGACCGGCGGCGAAAGCAGGCCGGCCTCGATCGACAATTTGACGATCAGCATGCCCGCAACCGCGAGGGTGATGCCGCCTGCCCATATCGGCAGCTTGCGGCCGAACAATTCTTCGAAGCTAAAGCTGCTGGTGCGCTCTTGGTGTTCCGGCGTCCCGTCGTGCGCGATGACGGATTCCACCGGTTCTCCAGCGACGGCGTCTTCGACTGGCTCTGACGGCCGGGCCTCGGCGTAAAGTATTTCCGGCTCGGCGGGCCCAACCTTGAGCGGCACAGCTTCGAGTGGTTCGGCCTGTGCGAGCGGCGTCTCGACAGGCGCGATCGGCGGCTCCGCCCTGGCCATCTCCGGAACCGTAGCGCGCCATTGGGAGGCCGAATTTGCGTTGAGGTCGGCGACTTCGCGCTCCAGTTGGATGACGCGCTTGTTGAACTGCGCGAGCACGACCACCACTGCGACCAGCACCAGGACTTCGAACATGCAAAGCCACCTCCAGCAAGGGATTGGTAGCATAAATTGAGCAGCGTTCAACAAAATAATTAGACACTGCTCAATTAGCCATTTATGACACGCTAATGGGCAGGCGATCCGATCATAGCCGTACGGAGCTTGAGGAACTGATCGTCGCTGCAGGTCACCGGCTCATGGAGGAAACCGGCTTTGCCGGCTTTTCGGCCCGGGAAGTGGCGCGCCGCATCGGCTATTCGATCGGCACCATCTACAATGTCTTTGAAAGCCTCGACCATTTGCTCATCGCGATTAATGGCCGCACTTTCGAGCTATGGACCGACTATCTGGCCGAGCGCATTGCCGAGGGCGGCGGGGACCGGATTCAGTCGCTGGTCGAAGCCTATTTCGGCTTTGCCCGGGACCATCCGAAGCTATGGATGGCAATCTATGACCACCGCCTTCCACCCGGCATGTTCATGCCCGACCGGGACATGGAAAAGCGCCGCGCGCTGACCCGCATCGTCTTTCACGAAATTGCACGCCAGCTTCCCGACTGCGCCGATAGCGAGGTCGAGCATCTCGCCCGATCGCTGATCGCGACCGTGCACGGCCATTGTACCTATGAGCTCAATGGCAGCTTTGCGTTGATGGGGGAAAAGCATCCAACGGCGATGGCGCTCAACAGGGTCCGCGAGGCAATTGCGTCGGCCGGCCGCTCCTAGGCAGGAACCTTGTCGACCTCGATCCACAGCGCCTTGGCGACGGCGACCAGCTCGCCGGCATCATCGTGGATAACCGTCGCACTATGGTGCTTGCGCCCTTCTCGGTTCAGTTCCCAGGCGGTGATGCGAAGACGGTCGCCGGGCGCCACGCGCCGCTCGATCTTCCCGGCCAACCGGGCCAACAACGCCAGCGGCCGCGGCTCGCACAGGCCAAAATAACTGGGGCAATCGAGCGCCGCCCAGATGAATCGCTCGTCCACATGGCCGTGCTCGTCGGCATATTCTTCGTCCGGCACCCACTCCGCCACTGCCACGTCGCGGTGCGGGCTTTCGCCCGGATAGATGCATAGGCCGTCGCCGGGCCCACGCTCGGTCCCGCAGACGAAGCAGCCGGGGATCGGGTGGCCGGAGGGACCGGGGAAGCCCATTGCCGCGGCCTCGAGCTCATCTTCGTTCGGCGGGCCGGGCAAGTCGAAATCGAACTGCTCGTCGAGCGGCCGGCCTCGCGCATAATCCTTCCCCACGTCGAACAGCATCACCTCGGCATCGTCGCGGCGGCGGTGCAGCGGCACATCGAGCGGTGGCGGCGCCAGCAACGTCACTTCCGCCGGTCCGTCGATCCATTCGGCGACCAGCCCGACGACATAGCCGCCATTGCCTGACGCCGGGGGACCGCGGAAGCGGTGCGCGATATGCACTTCGTCCGACTGGCTGGTCATGGCGCAAGCCTAAGCCCGCAAAATGCGAACAGCAAATTGGAGCGCTTGCGCATCGCCTACTCCCCCGCTAGGGAGCGCGGGCCCAGCACCGGACCAATGGTCCGGGAGCCCGGTCGGGGAGTAGCTCAGCCTGGTAGAGCACTGTCTTCGGGAGGCAGGGGCCGGAGGTTCGAATCCTCTCTCCCCGACCAATTTCTAGTGCCCTAGAACCTTTAACCAATCCTCGTGACGAACAAGCTTCTCACGAGGAGATCCGGGGCGGGCCGCTGCCACCTCGGCCGCCTCGATCGTTCGCCAGTCGTCAAAGCAGGTCGGCGCGATGCCACGCTCGGCGAGCAGAGCGTTCAGCCCCTCCCCGCCAGCCTTCTCGCCATCCGATCCCGGCGCCATGACCGCCGCGATCTGCTCGGCGACCTCATAGCCGTCGGGACGGTTGGTGCCGATCGTCCCGGTCGGGCCGCGCCGTGCCCAGCCGACCGCGTAAAGGCCGTCGGCAATCTTGCCTTGTTCATTGGCGAACTTCCCGCCGCGCTCGTCATAGGGCACGCCGTCGATCCGCGGGGTTTGGTAGCCAATCGACGTGACGATCAGGCTCGCCGGAACCTCATATGTCTCGCCTGTACCCCTGGCCGCGCCCGATTCGTCCAACTCGGTTCGCTCGACAATCAGCCGTTCGGCCTTGCCATTCCCCTCGATTCGGAGCGGCTTGGCAAAGAAATCGAACACGATCCGCTTCGGTTTCGACGCGTCGGCACCCGCCGCAGCAAAGTCGCGCAGGATGGTGATCGACTTGCGATGGCCGGGCTCGAGCGCGTCATCGGCTTCGACCGGCGGAAAGTCGGCGGCATCGACGACCGGCGTCGCCACCTCGAGATGGCCAAGCTCGCCCAGCTCCTTCGGCGTCATCGAAATCTGGTGCGGCCCGCGGCGGCCGAGGATGGTGACGGTTTGGACCGCCGATCCGTCAAGCGCATCCAGCGCATGGCCGACGATGTCCGAACCTTCGAACTCGTGGCGGTTCTTGGACAGGATTCGAGCGCAATCGAGCGCGACATTTCCGTTGCCGACCACCGCCACATGGGTCCCGTCCAGCGGCGGGTCGAGATCGGTAAAGTCGGGATGTCCGTTGTACCAGCCGACGAATTCCGCCGAACCGACCACGCCCGGCAAATCCTCGCCCGGGATGCCGAGATTGCGGTCGTGAGGCGCGCCAATTGCCAGGATTACCGCGTCGTAAAGGCCGCGCAGATCCTCGGCAGACACGTCCTTGCCGACCGCGACATTGCCGACAAACTCGACCGTTCCGCCTTCGGCGACCTGGTCGTAGCGCTTGGAGACTGCCTTTAACGACTGGTGATCGGGGGCGACGCCGAAGCGGATCAAGCCGTAGGGCACCGGATAACGGTCGATGATGTCGATCCGGGCCCGGTCGCCATAGGCCTTGGCCAGCGCTTCGGCCGTGTAGAAGCCCGCCGGCCCGGAACCCACGATCGCGAAATGCCGCATGCCGACTCCCCTGTTTTGCGGGAGCCTAGTCGCGCTTGTCCTCCAGCAGCAAGTCGCTGCCCTTCAGCTTCAGCATCTGTTCGATCGGACCCGCGAACAGCGCCAGCATGCCGGGCAGCTGGATGCGGCAATGGACCTTGCTTTCCTCGACATCGATCTGGGCCTCGACCGCCTGCCCCATCGCATGAACAGTAAGGTCGAGCCGCTCGCCCGACCAATTGGCGTCGATGTGGCTCGCCCCGCCCGGAATATGGTCGCGAAGCTTGTGAATGTTGTTGGCGATCCGCCGGTGGGCCTCGTCGCGGCCGAGCTGGTGCGGAATGTCCACGTCGATTGGTTTCTGCATCGCCATGAGATGCGGTGAGCGGCGTTGCTTTTCAATCGCCTACGGGTTCTGATGGGCAATGGCGCGCTTGCTCATCATCCTGTCAATCTTGTTGGCGTCGCCGGCCCGTGCCCAGGTTCCGCAGTGGAATCCGGCCGCTCCCTATGTCACGGCCGGCCAGGATGAGCCGGGCTATCGCAGCTGGGTTGCCCGGGTCAGTTGGCGGGCGACCTATGTCAAAGCGCTTAATGATTATCTGACGGCCTATGGCGTCGGTGGGGTCGTTCCGACCTGGCAGCTGCTCAGAACCGCCACCGACTGGCAAAAATGCGGCGCCGAACCGTTCGAAATCCCTCCTTCCAGCGCCTGGCCGAACATCGTCGCGGCGCTGCGCTACGTCGGCACCTACGTCACTCCACAGATCGGACCGGTTGAAGTCGTCTCGGTCTACCGCAACGAACGGCTCAACGCCTGCGCGGGCGGGGCACCGGAAAGCACGCACAAGCTGCTCGGAGCGGTCGACATGGTGCCCTTGAGGCCGATCACCCGCGAGGCGTTGATGACCCGGCTTTGCCAGATCCATCAGCAAAGCGGCGAACGCTTCTGGGTTGGCCTCGGCCTGTACAAAGGCATCCGTTTCCACATCGATGCCAAGAAATTCCGCGAATGGGGCATGTCCGGCGCCAGGGGCGGCTTCGGTTGCACCGCGGTGCTGGCAGAGGGGCCGATGCCGTTTCCGATGGCCCCGCCGGACTTCGCGGGCGTGCCGGTAAGCTCCGATCCCCTCGCGCCACGCAACTAGGCCTTGTGTTGCGCGGGTAACACACCACATGGTCCCACGATTGAGGGGTACCCATGGATTTTGAGAAACTGACCGATCGCGCCCGCGGCTTCCTGCAAGCGGCCCAGACGATCGCGGTCCGGGAGCATCACCAGCGGATCACGCCGGCCCATTATGCCAAGGCGCTGCTCGACGACGAGCAGGGCATGGCGGTCGGCCTAATCAACGCTGCCGGCGGCGACGGTGCCGCCGCCCGCCGTGCGATCGACGCGCTGGTCGCCAAACAGCCGGCGGTGACCGGCAGCGGCGCGACGTCCGCCCCGGCGGTCGATGGCGACCTCATCCGGCTGCTCGACCAGGCGCAGGAAATCGCCACCAAGGCCAACGACAGCTACGTCACCGTCGAGCGCATCTTGCTGGCGATGGCGCTGGCCAAGAATACGGAGGTCGGCGGCGCGCTGGCGAAGGCCGGCCTCACACCGCAGAACCTCAACGCCGCGATCGACAAGCTGCGCGGCGGCCGCACCGCTGACACGCAAGCGTCCGAGGACCGTTACGACGCGCTGAAGAAATATTCCCGCGACCTCACTGCCGCCGCTCGCGAAGGCAAACTCGACCCGGTGATCGGCCGCGACGAGGAAATCCGCCGCACCATCCAGGTGCTGGCCCGCCGCACCAAGAACAATCCGGTGCTGATCGGCGAACCCGGCGTCGGCAAGACCGCGATTGCCGAAGGCCTGGCGCTGCGCATCGCCAACGGCGACGTGCCCGACGGCCTCAAGGACCGGCGCCTGCTGTCGCTCGACATGGGTTCGTTGATCGCCGGCGCCAAATATCGCGGCGAATTTGAGGAGCGGCTGAAGGGCGTGCTCGACGAAGTCAAACAGGCTTCCGGCGACATCATCCTGTTCATCGACGAGATGCACACGCTGGTCGGCGCCGGGAAGTCGGAAGGCGCGATGGATGCGTCGAACCTGATCAAGCCGTCCCTGGCCCGCGGCGAGCTGCACTGCATCGGCGCGACCACACTCGACGAATATCGCAAGCATGTCGAAAAGGACGCAGCCCTGGAGCGGCGCTTCCAGCCGGTGTTCGTCGGCGAGCCGACCGTACCCGACACCATCTCGATCCTGCGCGGCCTCAAGGAAAAATATGAGCTGCACCATGGCGTGCGCATCACCGACGCGGCAATCGTCGCCGCCGCGACGCTTTCCAACCGCTACATTACGGACCGCTTCCTGCCGGACAAGGCAATCGACCTGATGGACGAAGCCGCCAGCCGCATCCGGATGGAGGTCGAATCCAAGCCCGAGGAAATCGAGAATCTCGACCGCCGCATCATCCAGCTCAAGATCGAGCGCGAAGCGCTAAAGAAGGAAAGCGACACCGCATCGAAGGATCGGTTGAAAACGCTCGAGCAGGAGCTGGCCAATCTCGAACAACAGTCGGCCGAGCTCACCACCCGCTGGCAGGCGGAAAAGGAAAAAATCGCCGGTGAAGCCAAGATCAAGGAGCAGCTAGACGCGGCCCGGATAGAGTTGGAGCAGGCCCAGCGCGGCGGCGACCTCGCCAAGGCCGGAGAGCTGCAATATGGCCGCATCCCTGAGCTTGAGAAAAAGCTCAATGAAGCCTCGCAGGCTTCGAAGGGCGCGATGCTGCGCGAAGAGGTCACGGACCAGGACATCGCCGCCGTGGTCAGCCGCTGGACCGGGATTCCGGTCGAGCGGATGATGGAGGGCGAGCGCGAGAAGCTGCTCAACATGGAAGAGGCGATCGGGGCACGCGTCATTGGCCAGGCCGATGCGGTCAAGGCCGTGTCAGCGGCGGTCCGCCGCGCCCGCGCCGGCCTTCAGGACCCTAACCGTCCACTCGGCTCCTTCCTGTTCCTCGGACCAACCGGCGTCGGCAAGACCGAACTGACGAAGGCGCTGGCCGAATTCCTGTTCGACGATGCGAGCGCGATGGTCCGTATCGACATGAGCGAATTCATGGAGAAGCATGCCGTCGCCCGGCTGATCGGCGCTCCCCCCGGCTATGTCGGCTATGAAGAAGGCGGCGTCCTGACCGAGGCTGTGCGCCGCCGGCCTTACCAGGTCGTCCTGTTCGACGAGGTCGAAAAGGCCCATGGCGACGTGTTCAACATCCTGTTGCAGGTGCTCGATGACGGGCGGCTGACCGATGGGCAGGGACGCACCGTCGATTTCACCAATACCCTCATCATCCTGACGTCGAACCTGGGGTCGCAATATCTCGCCTCTTTGGGTGAGGATGAGAACCCGACCAATGTCGAGGCGCAGGTGATGGAGGTGGTGCGCAGCCATTTCCGCCCCGAATTCCTGAACCGGCTCGACGAGATCATCCTGTTCCACCGCCTGTCGGCCGGCCACATGGGGCCGATCGTCGATATCCAGGTTCGGCGGCTCCAGAAACTGCTCGACGACCGCAAGATCCATCTGGAGCTGACCGACGCCGCGCGCGCCTGGCTTGGCCGGGTCGGCTACGACCCGGTCTATGGCGCCCGGCCGTTGAAGCGCGCCGTCCAGAAATATCTGCAGGACCCACTTGCGGACGAAATCCTGGCCGGGCGGGTCCATGATGGATCGACCGTCAAAGTCGATGAGGGCGACGGCGAACTTAAGATCGAGCCCGTCGACGCCGTGCAGGAGGCAGCCAAATAGGCGGCGCCTAGCAGCCGGGCGACATGGGATACATTGCCATTGCCTGGCAGTCGGTGTTGGCGCTTCTTGGTGTTTGATTGGCCATTTCGCGCTCGCGCTTACGAAGTTCCGCCCATTGGACGCGAGTCCCGCACACCTTCCGGGCCTCGACCCGACTACCGGGCAGCTTGATCTTTTCGCAGACGATCTCTTCGGGGTCGCGCTGCCCCGGTGATGAAGCCGGCTGGGCTAGCGCCGGCGCCTCAATTCCGATCAGCACGACAATCGCAAGGATCCTCCATGACTGGGCCATGGCGTTCTCCCTCGTTAGCGAGAAGCGATGCCATCGCTTTTACGGCCTCGGAATGGAACTGAAAAAGAGAATTTTAGCAGGCGGCAGCGCCCGTGTGAGTGTTGACCGTCTGGCAAGGCCCGTTGGCCGAGCGCTGCGCGTTATCCACCGCTTCGCGATCCAGTTTCCGCTTTTCGGCCCATTCCGCGCGAGTGCCGCAGACTTTCCTGGCTCCAAGCCGGGTCCCGATCACTTCGATCCTTTCGCAGACGATCTCGTTGGGGTTGCGTTCTTTCGGCCTGGCAACTTCTTGCGACAGCGCCGGTGCGCCAATTGCGATCACCCCGACAATAGCCAATGCCCTCCACACTATGCCCACCACCTTCTCCCTCATGCGCGAATAGCGACTGGACTCCTTATCCGTCCGCGGGCGGGATTGGGAAAAGCTAATCCTAGCAGGACGGACGCCCAGTCCCCGAGCCCGAGGAGGAACCGGTCGTCTGGCAAGGAGCGTTGCCCATGCGCTGGGCCTGCTCCATCGCTTCCTTGTCCAGCTTGCGCTTTTCGGCCCACTCCGTCCGCGTTGCGCAAACCCGCTTCGTCGCAACCCGGCTGCCGATCGCGGTGATCTTTTCGCAGACGATTTCATCGGGATCGCCTTTCTTCGGCTTCGACGCTTCTTGAGATAGTGCAGGAGCCGCAACTCCAATTACGGCGGCAAATACCAGACAGGTCTCGAGCGCGCGCATAGCGATCACCTTCCTCCGGCGGACTAAGAAGTTAGGTTATGCCGCATGCGCCGAAAGGTAAGAAGCAGAATTCGACAAAAGGCGGGCCGGCTGATCTAGCCCCGCATCGGCTTGTCGGGCCGCTCGGCCTCGGAGATGGCGAACATGTCGAGGATCATTCGCTGCTCGTCCGCGCTGAGGTGCGGGTTCCAGCAGTCGAGGATCAGCAGCGCGCGGTCTTCACTGCTCTCGTTCCACGCCTCATGCTCGATCGTGTCGTCGAACGCGAAGGCCTCACCAACACGCCACTCGCGGACCTCGCCACCGACCCGAAAGCCGCAGCCGTCGGGCACGATCAGCGGCAAATGGATGATCGTCCGGATATTGGTGACGCCGGTGTGGGGCGGGATTCGCTTGCCGGCCTTCAGGATCGAGAAAAACACTGCCGGTGCGCGTCCTGGAATATGTGCTAGCGGCAACGATTCGACGAGTTCCGCTGTCTTCGGGGCCCGCTTGCAGACCTCGTCGATCCTGCTCCCGTCCCGCCACAAGTGGAGCGCGCTCCAATTTGCCGATTTATCGAGCTCGCTCCAAAGATTTTCAGGAGTTCCGGGAGGCATCTCGATGTAGGGCGAAAGGCCCGGATCGGGGCTTGCCAGGATGGCTTCGAGTTCTTTGCGAATGACGGCAGTCGCGGCCTCCAGCTTCGTTAGCCAGGGGAAATGGCCGCGGTCGAAAAATTCGTCGGCCGGCAGGAACGGATAGAAGAAACCGTGACACTGGTTGGCGTAGGTTTTGCGCCTTCCGAGCATCAAGTCAGCGGCGGCCGATGCACGGCGCCGATCACGCTCGCTTGCACTCGTCAGCGCCTCGCCAAGGCCGTCGTCTACGGCATCTGCCAGCGCCTGCCGCCGCACTTCGACGAACTCTCGCGCATGGCGGATCATCGCGGCAAGTTCGGGCGTGTGGTTGGGGATGCTGGCGCAAATCCCCAGAAAAATTGCCCAATGATCGGTGGCCGCGCCAAGCTCTGAACGGCGTTCGTGAAGCTCGGCAAGCCGAAGCCGTGCCATCAAATGCAGCTGATCGATTTCCAGCACTTTTTCGAGCGCCGCCCGCTCGCCTTCATCATCTGCAGCGGTACGATGCGCCTTGGCCAGGTTCATCCACAAGGTCGGCTCCGACGGATCGGCCTCCGTCGCAGCGGTCAAATATTGGATGGCTTGGTCGAGCTGGCTCGCTTCGAGCGCGTCGAGCCCCAACTCATTGAGACGGAGCGGATTAGGGCCGGTCAGGGCCTGTCCGCCCAATATCGAAGCAGATTGGCCTGGACGAGTTGCAGGCGCGAGAAATTCTCTTGCTTCATCGACAGGCCTTCCAGCGCGGCGACTTCGTTCAGATCGAACAGCAGGTTGCGTTGGAACGGATCCTTCACCTGGCTCTGGATGAAGGTGATCGCCACGAGCCGCTCGCCGTTAGTGACCCGCTCAACCTCATGGAAGGTGTCGGAGGGGTATATAATTGCTTCGCCCGGCTTCAGCTTGAACCGGAGATCGCCATTCTGAAGCTGGATGTGGAGTGCGCCGCCTTCGTAGCTCTCGGGATCATTGAGGAAGATGGTGCAGCTCAGGTCGCTGCGGATGATGATGTTGTTGCCGAGGTTGAGGAAGGCGGCGTCGGCGTGGGCGCCATAATATTGACCCGGCTGATATTTGGTCAGCAGCGGGGGAGCGATCTTGGCCGGGAAGGCGAATTCGCGGAATTCCTCGCTTCGCGCGAAAGCCTTGAGCATGATTTGCGAGCTGGCCTGGGTGGCGGCGGGATCATGCAGCTGCTGGTTGTTCTTGGCTTTGTTGTGCGGGTTGGTCGCGCGTCCGTCGACGAACTGCGTGTTGGCCGCAATGCGCTTGCATTCCTCGACTTCCCCGGCGTCCAGCAACGGCAATATTCGATACATTCAACACTCCTGTCCGGACCGCTGCAGCGCTCGATCGAGCAGCGGTGCCGATTGGGCGGCCTGGCGCAATTCCTCCATCGCCCCCTCAATATCCGAGCGATGGCTCTGGGTCGCCTCGGCCAGCAACTCCGCCCTGAGTGACGGACTATAGTCATATTCGAGCGCCTTGGAATAACGGCGGATCAACGGCCCGCTGGCCAGCTCTTCCGCCAGCCCTCGATCCGGAACCAGGCCAAAATGCTGTGCACAGCCTAGAATCGCGCTGGTCATGTCGACGAGCATTTGGTCGAAATCGGCCCAAAGGATTTGGCGATCGCCCAGCGCCTCCGAGGCCGCCTCAAGCGACGTCATTTCACATGCCCAGGCCAGCGCCGCCCTATCCGCGTCATTGCGATTGAAAGAGCTGCCATTGACGCCACGGCCGGCCGCGCGCCTCATCCGAATCTCGTGCAGTGCGCCTACCTCGGTGCGCGAATTCTCGCCGGCCAGGATGGTGGCAACATAGTTGGCAGGCGAGGCATAAAGGAACAGCGCCCGCCCCTCCGGTTCGACCAGCTGCGGCGCATGCTCAGACACGGAGCTGGTCGCCTTAACAATCGCAAGCTGCCGAGATGGGCCGCGCCTTGCCATCAGCCTGGATATCGTCTTGGCAAGAAGCAGACGGTCCTGCCCGCTGGATTCGCCAAGATCGCGCAGCGACCGGGGCTCGCGAATTGCCAGCACTCCGTCGAGCTCACCGAGCAAGCGCGACATCAGTGTCGAGCCGACATGGCCAATATGGAAAATCCAAGCGGCGGGCGGATCATCGACTTCGTTCGCGGCGGCGACCAGCTCATCAAGACTGCAAATCAGCGAAGGCCGGCCCGCGGCCAGCATCCTGTCATCGAGGAAGCTTTCAGTGCGGTAATCCCCGTCGGCCATCTGGATGAGGCGTGCAAGGCGCGCATGCGGATCGGCTGCCTGCACGAGCCACTGGCTGCCGCTGATAAAATCGGATGGAAGCGGGGAGACCACGTAAAAGCCATAACCGGCGCAATCAGCCGGTCAATGTGGCCGCCGATACAATGCTGATCCGGTTAAAGCCTAGCTGCCGTCAGGACCGCGGCGATTGACCTGCGCCTTTTCGACCGCTTCCCGATCTTCGCGCCGGCGGATTTCCCACTCGGCGGCGGTCATGCACACCCGTTTGGTGGCCAGGCGCGAACCCACCACGCTCTGTTTTTCGCAAATGATCCGATTAGGATCCTTGGCTTCGGTCTTCTTCTCGTCGGCTGCCGCCGCCGCGGGAATAAGGACCAAAGCGGCAATGATTCCAATAGCTACGCGCATAACGAACCTCTCAACCAATATTGCCGCAATGACAGTCAGTTACGGTGCTTGAGTCAATGTAATTTCGACGGACGGTGCAATTGGTTCCGGCTACCGTGGAGGTGCGACATCGAACGCGACCGTGAGCCGTTCGCCCTCGTTGAAGGGAACAGTGCCGTGCCACATACCCGAAGGGAACAGCGCCAGATGACCGGCCTTGGGCTCGATCTTGCGCCATGGAGCCAAGTCGATGCCCAGGAGGTCGTCAGGCCTTCCGAGCGTCAGCCACCCCGCATCCTCCGGCTCTCCCGGATCTTTCGGCGGCAGCGCAATATAAAGCGCCGAACTGATCCATCCTTGCGGGTGGACGTGGTTGGAGTGATGGCCGCCAGACCGCAGGCGCACCGACCAGCTGCCGGAAAAACGGATCCGGCGGTCGCGCGGCTGGCGCAGCGTCGGATGTTTGGGATCGTGCGGCGGAAGCTGCGCGACGTGCCGCTCCACCGCGGTGACGATCGCCTGGCGAAGCTGGCGGATGATTGGGTCGATCCGTGAGAATAGGGGCCCATCGGTCTGGGTTCCGCCGCGTACCGACTGGTCGAGATACTCGCCTTTCGCCTTGTGAAGGTCGCGCAAGGTCGAACCGAGCGTTTCGAGCGGAGGCAGCAGGTCCGATATGTCGCTGAAGCTGACCAGGCGCTCGTCACCCTCCAGCCAGCGCAAGCGCGGATCATCGGCCAGGCGCCAGGCAGTGCTGGCATAAGCCCACAGCTCCCCCGACTGGTCTCGGCTGAGCTCGCGATCGATCAGCGGCAGAGCGGCATCGACTGCGCCCACTCTAAGCAAATGCCGGATCCGCCATCGGCCGAGCGCCGCGTCGATGGCCGGCGGTGCCGTGGCGAACAAGGCTGCGGGAAAATCTTCCGTCTCGCATTCGGCGGCGTGAATGCCCCGATAGATCTGGAATTCGTTCGATCGAACTCCGGCGGCTTCTGCCCGCTGTGCGATGCCGCTCAGCGTTTGATATGCTCCGCGTCGAAGCTGGACGTTGAGCAACGTCTCCCACAGCGGCGCAGCGGCTGGCATTCGCTCGAGCGCCGATTCCAGTGAGGCGGTGGCCTCGTCGGGACGGCCGGCCGTCGCCATGAACTGGGCGAGCTGCTCATGGCCCTCAAGCCACATGGGCGAGCCGGCAACGCCTTTCTGAAGCTCCTCAATAGCTTTCTCGCCATTGCCGGCCGAAGCCATTGCCGCCGCCAGTCCGATCAGGATTTGGCCGTTCTGTGGGGCCAATGCCCTCGCCGTCCGATACAGCAACTGAGCGTCGAGCCCGGCCTCCATTGCAACCCGGGCGCGGCCATGGGCGATGCTGATATTGGCTGGATCCAGCCGCGCAGCCTCGGCGAAGCTGCCCAATGCACGCTCATGCTCGTCGATCGAGCGCTCGAGCAAGCCCTTCCATTGCCACAGCAGCGCCGTCGGCGCCTGCTCCACCGCGCGCTCCAGTAACGGCAGCGCGCTTTCCTCTTCGCCCTGGCGCAGCGCCTCCTTGGCCAGCTGATCGAGCGCTGCGGGATCTAGCGGCCTGCTTGAGACGGCGGCGAGAGCAGCCTTGAAATTCACAGCCCTTCAGCGCCCCCTTCGACTCCGATCACCTGGCGGACGGCGTCCCGTTCGACCTTGCTCAGCGCCGGGTTCCAGACATCGAAGATGAACACGACCCGCAGCTCATCCGAAGGGTTGGCCGCCTCATGCTCGATCGTGTCGTCGAACAGAAAGGCCTTGCCGCGCTGCCAATATCGGGTTTCCGCTCCTACCCGGAACCAGCAACCTTCAGGGACGACCAGGGGCAGGTGGCACACCAGCCTGGTGTTGTTGACCCCGACATGCGGCGGGATGGTGGTGTTGGGGGCGAGTAGGGAAAACATGGCATTGGGGCCGGCTCCCGGAATGTCCGGCTGCGGCAGGCCGTCAAGCAGTGCCATCGTCGCCGGGCAATGGCGGGCATTTGCCTCGATCCTCTTTCCGCTCTGGACGAGGTGGATGGCGGTCCAGTCGCGGTTCTGGTTGAGATCCCGCCACTGGGCCATCGCCTGATGCTCATCATATTGGATGTACGGCACCAGCTCGGCGCGCTCGGCCGACATGACCGCCGCCAGCTCCGCAGCGATGGTTTCGGTCGCCGCCTCGACTTTGGCCAGCCAGGGATGCTCGTCGCGCGGATGGAATTCGCGCTCGACCAGCCCGGGATAGGCGAAATGGGTCGGTTCGCTATGGAAGACTCGGGTCTTGCGCAACACGTTGGATTGGAAGCGGGCGATACGCGCGGCCTCGCCCGGATCAGCGCCGGCGACGATGGTGCCGGTCGCCTTCTCAAGCCTGGCCTCACGCTCGGCGATCCAGCGATCGCGGATCGCCTCGCCGTTGCTCAAGGCGGCAGCCAGCTGCGGCGGAATGTCGCCGGCTGGCCGCTGCGCCAGCGCGTTTGCCCAGGCCTCGCCGGCATGATCGGGGGACAGTTTCTCGATCAGGGACGCCCTCATGGTCAGCGCCATGAAATCCAACTCGGCGAGGGCCAGCGCCCGATTGACGGCTTCCAACGCCTTGGCCGGCTGGCCGGAGGCCCGGCGCAATGCCGCGAGCTTCAGCCAAAGCTGCGGCTGGTCTGGATCATCGGTTCCTGCCTGTTCGAGCAGCTCAATTGCGCGCGGAAGATTGCCGTTGGCGGCGGCGCGATCTGCTTCGGCGACCAACGCGCTCATTGCGAGATCCGGCCCTTACTCGGGGGCATCGAGCGAATAGCCGAACTTTTCGACCCACGGCTTCAAAACCGGGAAGATCGGCTCGAGATGCTTGCGGAAATGCTGCCAGCGGCCGGCCGATCGCTGATAGATCGGCTCGACGACCTGGGCGTAGCTCGCCGTCCTGATCCTGCCGCGGCTTCGCGCGGTGGACTGGTGGTCGAGCACCGCGTCGTGCCAGTCGAGCTCGAGGAATTCGAACAGCTTGCGCAGCTCGCCATCCTGATCAGCAACGACCTTCTCGTACATGATGGTGTGGGTCGGGGTCGGCATCAGCGACTGGACCCGCTCGAAATAGCTGAAGGTCAAGTCATAGAGCTCGGCCGCCGTTTCGAGCCGCGTAAAGCTCGACATGCCGTCATTCAGCTTGAAGTTGGTGACATAGCAGCTCAGCACCACATCGCACGGATGCCGCAGCGCGAGAATAATGCGAGCATCGGGGAACAGCCGGCGGATATGGGGCACAGCGTTGGTCGCCAGCGGATTTTTGTCGACCAGCAGATTCCCCGGCTCGAGCGGCGTTCCGGACTTGGCGACTTCGAAATAGGCGTTGCGGACCGTCTGTATCTGCTCATCGGTCGCGACCGGCAGATCGTCGTAGTTGCTGAGCAGCCGGAAGGCCGGTTGAAGGGTTGGCTCTTCTTCCAGCACTTCGATCGATGGATGCCCCATGAGGATCGTGTCGAGCAGGGTCGTTCCGGAACGCGGAAATCCGAACAGGAATACCGGTGATGGGCGCGGATCCTTCGGCGTCTCGGACCTCCATCGATCGACCCATTGTCGCGTGGTTGCTGCATGCCGCTCGCGGATCAGGTTCCGATAGGCAGCACCTGTTTCCTCCGACCGCGGCACATCCTTCATGAACAGTTCGTTCATTTGCTCATATGCCTCGAACGCTTCGTCATAGCGCCCGACCCCTTCCAGCAGCTGCCCGGTCAGGTGGGCGCGGCGGCCGGTCTCCAGGTCGCCCGCAACCTGCTCCATCGCCGCCAGCCCCTCGGCGAACCGCTTGGCGCGCCGATGATCGTAGGCGCGGATGAAGTTCAGCGCATTCGGCCCAACACCCCGCTCTTCGGCCTGCGACACCAAGGCGGAGAGCTGCTCGGTTCGATTGGTCAGGTCGAAGCAGAGTGCCAGGCCGAGATGGCCGAGCGCATTGTCAGGATCGAGGCCGAGCACCTGCCGGTAGACTTCTTCGGCGTCGCTTATGTTCTTCAGGTCGGAGAGAAGGCTCGCCTTCTTGAGCATAAGATCAATGTCATCAGGGGCGCGCTTGACTGCATCCTCGATCGCTTCGAGCGCGACGTCGTCGTGACCCCATTGCTTCAACAGGGCATAGAGCTCACGCAGCGGGACGGGATCCTCGGGAAAATCCTCCGCCATCTTCCTGAGGACGATTTCCGCCTCGTTCCAGTCGCCAGTGTGGATGATTGCGGTGGCGAGGTTAATTCGAATCGGAGCCGAGTCCGGCGCCAACTCAACAGCCCGCCGCAACGCAGCCACGCTCCCCTCGTAATCCTCCGCACTCCGGAGCGCATTGCCCAAATTGTTCCAGCTTTCAAAATCGACCGGCTCGGCAGCCACCACTTGTCGATAAGCGTCGATGGAAGCTTGGAAGTCTCCGGTATTTTGGGCCCAAAATCCGCGCAGCTTGAGCAAACGGCCAGTGCGATCGGAGCTGGCCAGGTCAGCTGTCAGTACGCCCAGAGCCTCCTGTTCCTGTCCCGCGCTGGCCAGCGCGCTTGCAAGGTTGATGGCAATCTTTGAATCGCTCGGTCGCGCCAGGTGGGCAATGCGCAGATGGTCGATCCCGGCCTCAATCTGGCCGGCCTGGCACTTGAACATCCCGAGCATCGCGTTGAGCGCGACACGGTCACCACCGGCCGCCAGGGCCTGCTCACCGATCCGGCACGCGTCGGCAAGCATGCCCCGGCTTGCCAGGCCCAAGGCCTGCCGGATGGCATTGGTCGTATGATCGTCGAGGGTCGAAGTGGCATTCATTTCGCCTTCCTAGCGAAATCGCCGGAAAGGGCCAGTAGGTGCTTGGGGCATAACAAAAAAGGGGCGGCGGATCCGAAGATCCACCGCCCCGATTTGGGTTGGTTCGACTTTTTAGAAGTCGAGCGTCACGCCGGCATAGATGTACCGGCCGAGCGCGTCCCAGGTGCCCGGGTAGGTGTTGCCGTTACACGGACCCGCCGGGCAGAGGTTGGAACCACCCAGGGCAGCGCTGCCACCGGTGACCAGCGGCGGATCGTTGTCCAGAATGTTGTTCACGCCAAGGCGGAACTCATAATGGTCGCCGAACCGATAGGTGGTCGCCAGGTCGAAGTAATGCTGCGCGCCGATGTGAACGCCCGGATCGATCGGGAAGTCGCCATGCAGCGTCTCATTGTCTTGGGTGGTCTCTGCCGTAACCTTGCCGACCATGCGCCACTGCAGCGACACGCCAATGCCACTCGGCATGTTCAGCGTGGTCCGCAGCTTGTGCCGCCACTTCGGCATCGGAGCGCCGCTGGCCACGGTCGCGCCCGAGCAGGTCGGACCATAGAAGCCGGCGCAGTCATACGGCTCGGTCAGGCCATTATCGACCTTGTAGTGCTTCAGCCAGGTGCCGTTGAAGTTGGCCGACAGGCTGCCGATGCCGCCGAGGCGGTGGCTGTAGCTGCCGTTGAAGTCGAAGCCGTTGGTCTTGACCTTGCCCTCATTGTTCGGCGTGTCGGTGACGAAGCCACCGGGCGTCAACCAAAGCGACCCAGCCGGGTCACGCTGGATAAGGGCGCAGGCGGGCGATTCGAACGACGCCGTCGTTTGCGAGACGCAAGCGTTGAGGATCGCGTCCGCACCGAAGCCCTGGATCGCGTCCTTCACCTCGATGTTCCACCAGTCGATGGTGAACGCGAAGCCCGGCAGCCACTGCTGCGGCTGCAGGATCACACCCAACGTCTTGGTCGTGGCGGTTTCCGGATCGAGGTTCGGATTGCCGCCAAGCAGGCCGTTATACTGGCCGGCCGGGTTCGGCGCCGGGCTTTGTCCGACGACCAGGCCCTGTGCCAAGCAGCCGAAATCCGCTGCCGTGATGGTGTGGGCGCACGCATCGTTGCTGCCGTCCAGGCCGACGAACTGCGGAGCGAACAGCTCCTGGATGTTCGGCGCGCGAACCGCCCTGTTGTAGGCGGCGCGGAACCGGACTTCCTTGATCGGGGCGAACTCAGCCGACAGCTTGTAGGTGTCGGTGTTGTATTTACGCCCAGTGCTCAGTTCGTAGTAGGAACGGCGGTAACCGGCCCCGAAGGTCAGGTCGTAAACGCCATGTTCCTGAATGACCGGAAGCTGCGCCTCACCGAAGAACTCGATTACCCGGAAGCTGCCGTTGACCGGAAGGGTCGGAGCGCCCTGGCCGGTGAGATCGCCGGTCTGGAACGACTGGTCCGGGTTCAGGACCAGCTTCTCCTTGCGGTATTCCGCACCGAGATTGACCCCGACGCCGTCCTGAGACCAGGGGAACTGGACGCCATAGTCGCCCAACGAACCAGTGAAGTCGACGTGAGCGATCTGTTCCGACGTACGGCCCTGCACAACGCCGAACACGTTGAGGTAGTTGACCGCCGCCTGCGATGCCGGGGCGCCGGTGAGCACGTCATAGGGGACGCAGGTCGGATCCGAGCCGTCGAGCACCGAACGACAGACCGGGTTGATGCCCGGCAGGTTCGGATCGTCGACGATGTCCAGCGCGCGATTGAGTCGAGCGATCGAAAACTCGTTCTTGTAGACCAGCGAGTAGTTGGTCCGGCCGTACTGGTAGTAGGCGTCATAGGACCAGACATCGCCCAAATCGCCCTTCGAACCCAGCAAGCCGCGATAGCTGGTGTGCGTCAGGTCGGCGATACGCGGACCACCTTCGGTATTACGACGCAGCAACTGGAAATACGCCTTGTTGTACGGGGCACCGCCCGGGACAGTGTTGACGAAATCGATCGGCGCATTGCCCGGATTGGGATTGTAAGGCGCGCCCTGGGCGAGCGGGAAGTTGCCGAGGAAGCCGTTGATCAGGTTCAGGCTTCCAGGTGCGCAGGTCAGTGCAGCCTGTGCGGCGCTAAGCAACGGGTTGTCGCAGTTGATCGTCAGCGTATTGCCGAAGTCGCCCGACGGAGCGATCTGCGCCAGCGTGTGGTCGTCCATGAACATGAATTCAAGGTACGGCTTGATCGCCGGCGAGATTTCATAGTCCGCAAAGACGCCGCCGATGTAGCGTTCGTCAGGCCGCTGGAAATAGTTGAGCGGGGCGAAGTTGTAGAGATTGCCCGCGAACGGAGCGATCGTTCCCGCACCTAGACCGGCGACGGTCGACGTCGTGATCGTCACGTGATGGGTTGCGATCGGGCCCGGACTTGTCCGCGTCGTCGTCGAAACGAAGATCACGGCATTGCCCGGGTTGGCAGTCGCCGAACCGCCGCAGCGAACGTTGTTCGGGAGCAGCTCGGCATTCGGATAGAAGCCAACCTGCCGGACCGATTCCTGAATGACGCAGGCGCTATAGTCGCGCCGCCCCTGCAGGACCGGATTGACGTTGCGATAGCCGAAATAGGCAACGGCGTGACCGCGATTGTCGTCGAAGTTGACGCCCAGCGAAACGGTGCCGTCGAAGGCGCCGCCGTCAGCAACCGAACCCTTCGGTGCGGTGTAGTGGCGGCCGCCAAGGATCGAGCTCATGTCCTGAGCGTCACCGGCCGCGGCGCAGCCCGCGCTGCCCTGCGGAGCAAAACAGTTCGAGTGAAGCGATGGGCTGGTGTTGTTGTGCTGGTAGAAACTGTACTGGCCGTCGAACCGGATACCGGTGAAGGTGGAATCCATGATGAAGTTGACGACGCCGGCGACTGCGTC
>Ga0207706_10000179_pt1 | contig 70768 bp, 69 predicted proteins | sample KBSC53metaG_FD_184318 | JGI IMG/M metagenome (GOLD analysis project Ga0207706, IMG submission 184318) | Corn rhizosphere microbial communities from Kellogg Biological Station, Michigan, USA - KBS C5-3 metaG (SPAdes) (version 2) | ecosystem: Host-associated > Plants > Roots > Rhizosphere > Soil ... | reverse complement strand
CCGAAAAGCTCGTGACGCGCGACAAGGTCGTCGCGCTGCTCGGCGCGTGCTGCAGCACGGCCACCGCCGCCATGATGGAAGTGGCGAAGAAGCACAAGGTCCCGCACATCACCGGCATCTCGACGGCGGCGCAGCTCACCGAGCAGGGCAATGCGTATTTCTTCCGCGCCGTCGCCACGACGCCGATGCTCGGCGACGCATTCGGCGGCGTGCTCCCGGCGGCCGTGAAGGCGAAGCGCTTCGCGTTTCTCGTCCTGAACGACGATTGGGGTCGCTCGATGGCCGCGTCGTACCCGAAGGCGATCGAAAAGACCGGCGGGCAGATCGTCGCCACCGAGTTCTTCCAGCAGAGCGACCTGCAGTTCCTGTCGCAGATCACGAAGGTCAAGGCGGCGAATCCCGATGCGATCGTCCTCGCGGCGAACACGCAGCAGGCGGCGGCGCTCAGCAAGCAGATCCGCGACCTCGGCGTCACCGTGCCGCTGATCGGCGAAGGCTCGTGGACGAGCGACAGTTACCTGAAGCTGGCGGGTCCCGCATCTGACGGCGTTTATGGGCTCGTCGAATACGTGTATACGATCAAGAACCCGATCAACGACACGTTTGTCAAGGAGTTCCAGGCGAAGCTCAAGGAGAACCCGACCAAGTTCGCCGGCGCCGCGCACAACGCCATCCATATCATGGTCGACGCCATCAAGCGGGCCGGCGCGGCCGATCCGGAAAAGATCCGGGTCGCGCTGGAAAAGACCGATTACAACGGCCTCGTCGGCAACATCAAGTTCGACGACAAGCACCAGGCGTACGGCCAGACGGTCTACCTGGCGCACGTGAAGGGCGGCGTCCCGGAAGTCGTCGCAACCGCGAAGATCGCCAAGCCGTAGCGGCATGTCGGCTTCGGCCACCATCCTCGCCCAGCATCTGCTGAACGGGGTTCTGATCGGCTGCGCCTACGCGTTGATCGCGATGGGCCTCACGATGATTTTCGGCGTGATGAACATCGCGAACTTCGCGCACGGCGAGTTCTACATGCTGGGCGGCTTTCTCGCCTTCTACCTGGTGAGCCTGATGGGGCTCGGCTATTTCCTCGCACTTCCCGCGGCCGTCGCGCTGGTCGTCGCGCTGGCGATCGTTTTGCAGCACGGCATCTTCCGGCGGCTGCGCGACGCGCCGATGATGACGACGACGCTCGTCACGATCGGACTGTCGCTGTTCCTCGAGCACGTGGCGCTGCTGATGTGGGGACCGCAGCCGCAATCGATTCCCACGCCGTTCCCGACGACGCCGCTCAGCTTTCTCGGCATCTACACGACGCCGCTCTACCTGTTCTGCATGGCCGTGACCGCGGCGCTGATCGTCGCCGGCCATCTCGTCATTCGCAAGACGAAGATGGGCAAGGCGATGCGCGCGACGTTCCAGAACAAGGAAGCGTCCGCGCTCGTCGGCATCCGCATCGACCGCGTCTACATGTACGCGTTCGCATTCGGCGCCGCGCTTGCCGCCGCCGCCGGCGCCGTGCTGGGAGGATTCATTCCCGTGGAGCCGACGACCGGCGGTGTCGTGACACTGAAGGCGTTCGTCGTCGTGATCCTGGGAGGCATGGGGAGTTTCGTCGGCGCCATCGTCGGCGGCCTCGTCCTCGGCATCGCCGAAGCGCTCGGCGCGGGCTACATGCCGACCGGGTGGAAAGACGCGATCGGCTTTTTCGCCGTAGTGCTGGTATTGCTGTTCCGGCCCGAAGGCCTGTTCCGGCGTGCCTGAGACCGGCCGACGGCTCGCGGCGGCCGCCGCCGTCCTCGTTCTCGCCGCGGTCCCGCTCGCGGTCCGCGACGAGTATTACCTCCACCTGTGCATCGTCGCCGGCGTGTTCGTGATCGCCGTGCTCGGACTCGACCTGATCGTCGGCTACGTCGGACAGCTCTCGCTCGCGCATGCCGCGTTTTTCGCGCTGGGCGCCTACACGTCGGGGCTGCTGTTCGTGCGCGCCAAATGGTCGATGTGGCTTGGTCTTCCCGCCGCCGCGATCGCGACCGGCCTGATCGCGTTCGTGCTGGGCTCGGTCATCCTCCGCACGCGCGGCCACCGATTCATCATCATCACCGTCGTGTTCGCCGAGTTGATGAAACTCGTCGCGACGAACTGGATCGATATGACGCGCGGCTTCATGGGCCTGCCGGGCCTGCAGATCCCGGCGCTCTACGTTCCGGGAATCGGCGCGATCGACCTCGCCGCGAAGGGGCGGTTCTACTACGTCGTCCTCGCCGCGGCGATCGTGGCGTTCGTCGTATGCCGCTCGATCGTCCGCTCGTCGATCGGCCGCAAGTTCATCCTGATCCGCGAGAACGAGCCGCTCGCCGAGTCGCTCGGCATCTCGGCCTTCCGCTACGCGATGATTGCCTTCGTCGTGGGCGCGGCGCTCGCAGGCGCGGCCGGCAGTCTCTACGCCCACTACGTCGGCTTCGTGAGCCCCGATCTCTTCAATTTCTCGTACGTGACGATCATGCTGATCATGGTGATCCTCGGCGGAAAGGGCACGCTCGTCGGTCCCGCGCTCGGCGCGGTGATATTCACGTTCCTGCCGGAGCTGCTGCGCGAGGCCTCGCACTGGCGGATGATCATCTTCGCGACGATCCTGATCGTGGCGACGCTGTTCATGCCGCGAGGCATCGTGTTTCCGCTGGTCGAGCACCTGTTGCCTGCGCGCTGGCGCACCCGCGATGCCGGCGCTGCTTGAAGGCCGCGGGCTCACGGTCCGCTTTGGCGGCCTGACGGCGCTGAAGGGCATCGACCTCGCCGTGTCGGCTGGCGAAGTGCTGAGCGTCATCGGTCCCAACGGCGCCGGGAAGACGACGCTGTTCAACGTCATCACGGGCCGCGTGCGCCCCACCCAGGGCAGCGTCACGTTCCGCGGCGACGCGATTCACCGGCTGCCGCCGTTTCGCGTCGCCCGCCTCGGCATCGTGCGCACGTTCCAGAAAACTGAGGTGTTCGCGCCGCTGTCGCTTGTCGACGGCGTGGCGGCCGGGGCGCTCGCGCGCGACGATCCCGACCCCTCGGCGCGCGCTCGCGAGGCGCTGCAAAGTGTCGGACTCCTCGGCAAGGCAGCGCTGACCGCACAGCAGCTCTCCTACGGCGATCAGCGACTGCTCGAACTCGCGCAAGCGCTCGCTGCGAGGCCCGCCGTGCTGCTGCTCGACGAGCCCGCATCGGGCATGAATCACCAGGAGAGCGCGCACATCGTCCGCCTGATCGGCGAGCTGCGCGATCGCGGGCTCGCGATCGTGCTGGTCGAGCACAACATGCACGTCGTGATGACGATCTCGGACCGCGTCATCGTCATCAACTACGGCGAGAAGATCGCCGAAGGCCAGCCCGCGGACGTGCGCGCCGACCCGCGCGTCATCGAGGCCTACCTCGGCGTCGATCGGCATGCCGATGCTCGCGCTCGATAACGTCACGCTGCATCGCGGGACGACGCGCGTGCTGGACAGCGTGTCGCTCGCCGTGAACGAAGGCGAGCTCGTGGCGCTGATCGGCGCGAACGGCGCCGGCAAGACGACGGTGCTGCGCACGATCTCCGGCATCCTCGCGCCGAGTGCGGGCACGATCACGTTCCGCGGCAAGCCGATCCAGGGCGCCGATCCCGACGTCATCGTCCGCCTCGGCATCGCGCACTGTCCGGAGGAGCGCAAGATCTGGCCACAGATGACGGTGCAGGAGCATCTGGAGCTCGGCGCCTTCATCCGCGCCGATGGCGGGGAGATCGCACAGGACATGGCGCGCATCTTCGACACGTTCCCGGTGCTGAAGGAGCGGCGTGAGCAGCTCGCCGGAACGCTGTCCGGTGGCCAGCAGCAGATGCTCGCCATCGGCCGCGCGCTGATGTCGCGGCCGACGCTGGTTCTGTTCGACGAGCCGTCTCTCGGGCTCGCGCCGATCATGGTCGAGACGATCGGCACGATGATCGCCGGCATCCGCGACCGCGGGGCCACGGTGCTGCTCGTCGAGCAGAACGCCGCGCTTGCGCTGCGCCTCGCCGATCGCGCGTACGTGCTCGAGACGGGCCGCGTGGCGCTCGAAGGTCCCGCGAAGGAGCTCGTCGCCAACCCCGAAGTCCACCGGGCGTATCTCGGCGGATGACGACAACGCGTTGCAAGGAGTCGCAATGAAGCGGGACGTGATTACCTCGCCCGGCGCACCGGCGCCGATGGCACATTACTGTCAGGGCGTGCTCGCCGGCGACACGCTATATGCGGCCGGCCAGATCGCCTCCGACTACAAAACGGGCGTCGCGCCCGAAGCGCGGCAGGATCCGGCGTTTCCGTACTACGGCTCGGACATCCAGAAGCAGGCGCGGTACATCCTGCAGAATCTCCGCAGCGTGTTCGAGGCCGCCGGCTCCAGCCTCGCCGACGTCGTGAAGTCGCAGGTCTTCATGACCGATCTCGCGGACTTCCATTACTTCGACCAGGTGTGGAAGGAATTCTTCCCGTCGCCGCCGCCGCGCACCACCGTCCAGGTCAGTGGCTTGCTGGTGCCGGGTTGTCGTGTGGAAATCGACCTGATCGGCGTGCGGCCGGGCGTCGAGCGGCGCGTGATCACCGGTGCGGCGACGCCGACGCCGATGGCGCATTACTGCCAGGGCGTGGTCGTCGGCGATACGCTCTACGCCGCCGGGCAGATCGCATCGGACTATCGCACCGGCGTGCCGCCGGAGGCGCGCCGCGATCCCGCGTTTCCCTACTATGCGTCCGACATCCAGCGCCAGACGCGCTACGTGCTGCAGAATATCGCCTCGGTGTATCGCGCCGCAGGCTGCGACTTCGCCGACACGGTGAAGGCGCAGGTTTTTCTCACCGACCTCGACGACTTCGTGCATTTCAACGCCGTCTGGCGCGAGTTCTTTTCTTCGCCGCCGCCGCGCACCACCGTCCAGATCGGCGCCCTGCTCGTTCCGGGATGCCGGATCGAGATCGACCTGACCGCCGTGCACAAGCGCGTCCCGCGCAAAGTCATCGCGACAGCGGACTCGCCCACGCCGCAGGCGCATTATTCGCAGGCTCTGCTCGCCGGTGAGACGCTCTATCTTGCCGGCCAGCTCGCGTCGCATCCGGAAACGGGCATGGCGGCCGAAGCGCGACAGGATCCGGCATTTCCCTATTACGGATCGAACATCCAGAAACAGACGCGCCATGTCCTGAAGAATCTGCGCAATGTCCTGAAGTCCGCCGGACTCTCGCTCGACGACGTGGTCAAGTCGCAGGTGTTTCTCACCGACCTGAACGACTTCTACTACATGGACCAGGTCTGGAAGGAATTCTTCCCGTCGCCTCCGCCGCGCACGACGCTGCAGGTGAGCGGCCTCCTGGTGCCGGAGTGCCGCGTCGAGATCGACCTGACCGCGTGCAGGCGTTGAGACGCGCCGTCAGGAAGCGCGTTGTCTCGTGAACCGATAACAGGAGCGCGCCTCTTCCCATGCGCATCGACTTTCACAACCACGTCATCCCGGCACGGATGATCGATGCGATCGCGCAGATGCCCGAAGCCTTCGCCGCGCGCGTCGAGGGGGACGGGGCAAAGCGCAAGGTCGTGCACGCGCAGGGCTACGCGTACCCGCTGTTCGCGGAGTTCCACGATCCGCAGGCCAAGCTCGAGTCGATGGATCGCATGGGCATCGACATCGCCGTGATCTCGCCCGCGCCGCCGATGTTCTACTACTGGGCCGACGTCGATGTTGCCGTCAAAGCCGCCGGCCTCGTGAACGACGGCATCGCGGACATGGTGACCGCGGATCCGGCGCGCTTGCGCGGCATGGCGACGATTCCGCTCCAGCATCCCGACGCGGCAATCGCGGAACTGGAGCGCGTCGTGCGCGAGTACAGATTCAAGGCGATCGAGATCGGCACGTCGGTCGAAGGCGAGCAGCTCGCGGAGCCGCGCTACCGGCCGATCCTGCGCCGGGCGCAGGAGCTCCGCGTGGCCGTGTTCGCGCATCCCTACTACGTCGGCGCCAAAAGCGGCCTCGAGTGCTACTACCTGACGAACCTGATCGGCAACCCGCTCGACACGACGATCATGCTCGCGAACCTGATGCTGAGCGGCGCGCTCGACGAGCTTCCCGATCTGCGTCTGTGCCTCGCGCACGGCGGCGGTTTCACGCCGTACCAGATCGGGCGGCTCGCGCACGGGCACGGCGTGCGCCCGGAAGCGCGGGAGCATACGCAGACGTCGCCGCGGACGTTGCTGTCGCGCCTGTATTTCGACAGCCTGGTCTTCGACCCGCAGGCGCTGCGCCACCTGATCGATCTCGTCGGCGCCGATCATGTGTGCATCGGGACCGACGCGCCGTTCGACATGGCCGACATGCGCCCGGTGGACACGATCGCCGCGGTGCCGCGCCTGACCGCGGAGGAGCGCGAACAGATCTCGTGCGGCACGGCGCTGCGCCTCCTCGGCGAAGCGCCGCCGGCGCACTGAATCGCCGCGCGCGCAAGGAACTGGAGGCGACGATGAGCAACGACGAAACCGGCGCGAGCGTTCGTGCGCGCATCCCGTACGAATCGATCGTACGTCGCCGCGCGCTGCGCCTGCCCGGCGACGCGCGCGTCGCGGTGTGGACCATTGTCAATGTGGAGAACTGGAGTCCCGCCGGACCGATGCCGCGGGCGGTCCTGCCGCCGCCGATGGGTGCGCCGCTGCTGCCGGACATTCCGAACTGGGCGTGGCACGAGTACGGGATGCGCGTCGGGTTCTGGCGCTTCGTCGAGACGCTGGCGAGCCGTGGCCTTAAGGCGACGTTCGCCGTCAACGGCAGCGCGTGCGAGGTCTACCGCGAAGCATGCGTCACCGCGCGTGACGCCGGATGGGAGTTCATGGGCCACGGCTTCGTCCAGCGACCGATGCACAAGGTCGACGACCCGAAGCGCGCGATCGCTGACACGATGCGCGCCATCGCCGACCTGACCGGCAAGCCGCCGCGCGGATGGGAAAGTCCCGGCCTCACCGAGACCGACGAGACGCTCGACCTGCTCGCGGAGGCGGGGATCGAATACGTCGCCGACTGGGTGCTCGACGAGCAGCCGGTCCCGGTCAAAACACGCACGGGATCGCTCATCTCGATTCCGTACACGGTGGAGATCAACGACGTCGTGATCAGTGCGGTGCAGCAGCAGCCGTCCGACGAGATCCTGCGCCGCGGACGCGATCACTTCGACCGCCTGTACCAGGATGGCGCGAATGCGCCCCGCGTGATGGCCATCTCGATCCACCCGTATCTGACCGGCGTGCCGCACCGCATCCGCTATCTGGAAGCGCTCTACGACCACATCCTCGGCCACGACGGCGTCGTGATGTGGACCGGGGGCGAGATCCTCGACTGGTATCGCGCGGAGATCGCGCGGACATCCTGAGGACCGGCGCGATGCCCGCTCCGCGCATCCTGCTGATCGGCCTCGGCGGCACGATCACGATGACGCGCGACGCGTCGGGCACGATCTCGCCTGCGCTGTCTGCCGCCGACCTCGTGCGCGCGGTGCCGGGACTCGAACGCGTTGCGGACATCGAAACGACATCGCCGCTCGCGCTTCCCGGTGCGTCGCTTTCCATCGACGACGTCCTCGGCGTGGCCGCGCTGGTGGACGAGCGGCTCGAAGGCGGCGCCGACGGCGCCATCGTGATCCAGGGAACCGACACGATCGAGGAGACGGCGTTCCTGCTCGATCTCGTCGTGCAAAGCGAGCGGCCGGTGGTGGTGACCGGCGCGATGCGCGGACCGCAGGCCGCGGGCGCCGACGGCCCGGCCAACATTCTCGCGGCAACCGCGGTTGCCGCGTCACCGCACATGCGCGGCCTCGGCACGCTCGTCGTGCTGAACGACGAGATCCACGCCGCGCGCTTCGTGCAGAAGTCGCACACGTCCCTGCCCTCGGCGTTTGCATCCCCGGCCGCGGGCCCGCTCGGGCACGTGATCGAGGGCGCGCCACGACTGCGCGTGCAACCCGCGGAGCGCATCCGGCCCACGCTGCAACCACGTCCGGGCGATGCGCCGGTCGCGCTCATCCGCATGAGCCTCGGCGACGACGGCCGCTTGCTGCGCGAAGTTCCCGCGCTCGGTTATCGCGGCGTCGTCATCGAGGGGATGGGCGCCGGCCACGTGCCCGCGCCGATCGCACCGATCGTGAGCGATCTCGTGCAGTCGCTGGCCGTCGTTCTTGCGTCACGCGTGCACACGGGACCGACGTTCACCTCGACTTACGGCTTCGCGGGCTCGGAGACCGACCTGCTGCGCCGCGGCGCGGTCGCGGCCGGCGACCTGTCCGGCCTGAAGGCGCGGCTGCTGCTGTCGCTGCTGTTGCGCGGCAACGCCGATCGTGACGCGATCGCACGTGCCTTTGCCGCGTATCGCTGATCGCGACTAGCGATAATCGGGAAATATATCGCGCATGATGAAGGCCTCGAGCGCGGCGTTGTCGGTCGGCCGCGCGGACATCGTCACGGCGCCTCCCCGCGATATCCACGTGAAGTCGCCGGAAACGTGATCGCGGATGATCGCGATCATCCTGCGCACGACGGCGATGCGGATGTCGGGGTCGTCGCCCTTGCGCACGACGATCTTCTGCTTCGTGTTGCGGTTGATCGTCTTGTTGAGGCCGAAGAACCAGAAATCGGCGTAGTCGTATTCGAGGCTCGTGATCTGGAACATGCCGCCCGCGCGTTCGGGGTCGTAGCCGAAGCTCGGGGTGCGGTTGAGGCCCAGGTTCGACGCGACCATGCGATTGAGGCGCTCGCGATCGGTCTCTGGCGCGGCGATCGGCGCGGACGCGCTGGCTTCGGCAGGCGCTTCGCCGCGCGCCTGGCGCCGGGCCTCGATGTATGCGGAAAGATCGCTTTCGCGCGGAGCCGCTGCGGCCGAGCGCGGATTGGGAACCTCCGTCGGCTTCGACGGCGATGGCTCCGGCACGGGAACGGCGGCGGGAGCACGTTCGGCCACCATCGGTGGAGGCGGCGCTGAACGGACAGGAGGCGCGCTGGGCCGCGCCGCTTTCGGCGCGGGCGTGCGCTTCGGCGGGGACGTCGCCGGCGCGACCGGCGCCGGTGGGGCGATCACCGGCGGCGCCGGCGGCACGATCACCGGTGGCGCCGGCGGGGGCGCGCTCGGGGGCGCCGCGGGGCGCAAGTCGGCGACGATCTGCGAGCCGTCGCCGAACCTTGCGTTGTGCGTGCGATCGAGCAGACTGGGCAGCCACAGCCACAGCGCGCCAACGTGCAGCAGCAGCGACAATACGAGCGCAACCCAGACGATCGGAATTTCCAGGACGTCGTGCCGCCGGCGCGGGGGATGCGGATTGCTCGTGAGGGCTCCCATGGGGTGAGGGCGAGATGATAATGACACTGCGTGCAATCCGGCGTTCGGCGCGAAAGGCGGTCCGGTGAGCGCCTCGTCGCAGGAGGCCGGGCCGGTGCGGGCATGCCCGCTCGGGTGCCGCGAGGTCGGCGCGGCCATCGGCGAACTCGCGACAACGATGGCGATGGCGCTGTCGCGCAACCGGTACACGCTCGCCCGTTGCGGCTGCGGCCAGTTGCTCTACCTTTCGCCGGCGCCTTCGCCTTCCGACCTGCGGGCGATGTACGTCGAGCACAATCAGTTCGGCGACGAATATACCGATCCGAGGCGCGCGGCGAGCATCGTCGGCTACATGACGGACGCGCTCGATCGGATCGCCGCGACGCGCGGGTGGCCGCGCGAACGCGCGCTCGCGATCCTGGAGGTCGGTGCGGGTCTCGCATGGATGTGCCGTGCTGCCAAGGCGCGTAACCCTGCGTGCGTCACCGTCGCGCAGGACGTATCGCCTGAAGCGGCGACCCGATGCGCATGGGTGGATCGCTATGTCCAGGGGAGCGTCGACGATCCGCGCCTGGACGGGCATGCGGCATACGACGTGATCTCGCTCACGCATGTGATCGAGCACGTCGTCGATCCGGTCGCGACGCTGCGCCGGTGCCTCTCCCTGCTTCGCACCGACGGCATTCTTTTCGTGACCGCGCCCTACCGGCCGCGCGGCTGGCGCGACGACGTCCCCGACCTGCGCCGGTTCGAGGCTTACAGTTACAACCACGTGCCGGCGCATATCCAGTATTTCGCCGAAGGCAGCATGCGCCGGCTGGTCACCGCCGCCGGCGGACGGCTCGCGCACTGGTCGCATGCGCACGACGGTGGCCAGGCGTTCGAGGCGTGGATCACGGTTGCCGGAAATGCTGACATCGACCGAAGGGTTCGCGACGGGCGCCTGCGCCGGATCGTCCGCAAGACCCGTCGCTTCATCGGGCACGCCATTCGAGGCGCCTGACGTCGCCCCAGGTGGACCTTGTGCGGCACCGCGTCCGACGGGCTGGCTTCAGGAGCATCCGCGTGAGCACGATGGCCACCGAAGAGACGAGCAAGCGCGCAGAGGCGCGTCAAATGGTCGACGCGAAATGTCCTTCTTGATCAACAATAGGTTAGCCGGATATATTGATCCGATGTGTAGCTTTCGCCGCCATCGGTAACCGCTTGTTCCAAAATAAAACGCCACTTCGCTTGTGATAAGAGGCTGGAAAGTTGTAAGCTACATCGGATAATTCGAGCGGCACCCTTCTTGCTTTTCGGGTCGTGCCGCCTCTCGCCCGTCCATGAATCGCGCGAGGCCCAGGAGGAATCAAGCAAATGTCGGCCGTTCCGGCACGTCCCGCAGTCGCAGCGACCGGCGTCGTATCGGAGCTGGCGTTCGCGCGCGCGCAGCGCAACACGGTCCTGATCGTCGACGACCTGTTCTCGAGCCGGCTGCTGCTGGCCGAGATCGTGCGCCAGATCGACGGCAAGCTGAACCTCGAGCTGTTCGACACGCCGTCGCGCGCGCTCGAGTTCGCGCGCAACAACCGCGTCGACATCATCCTCACCGATTACAAGCTGCCCGAGTTCGACGGCATCGAGCTCGTCAAGCAGCTGCGTGCGCTGCCACACTGCGTCGACGTCCCGATCGTCGTGATCACCGTCGTCGACGACCGCAAGATCCGTTACGACGCGCTGGAGGCCGGCGCCACCGACTTCCTGATCAAGCCGCTCGACGACCACGAGACGCGCGCGCGCTGCGCCAACCTGCTCGAGCTGCGCCGGCACAAGATCGTGCTGTCGGACCAGGCGCGCGTGCTGCAGTACCAGGTCGACAAGTCCGTCGCCGAGATCCACGAGCGCGAGCTCGAGACGCTCGCCAAGCTCGCCAAGGCCGGCGAGTTCCGCGACAAGACGACGGGCAACCATCTGATGCGGATGGCCAAGTATTCGGCATTGATCGGCCGGCACCTGGGCCTTGGCGCGGAAACCGTGCACGTGCTCGAAGTCGCGGCGCCGATGCACGACATCGGCAAGATCGGCATCCCCGATGCGGTGCTGCTGAAGGAGGGCCCGCTGTCGAAGGACGACCTCGACGTGATGCGCGAGCATCCGCGCATGGGCTATGACATCCTGAAGGGCAGCCCGTCGAAGTACCTGTCGATGGGCGCGATCATCGCGCTCGGCCATCACGAGAAGTTCGACGGCTCGGGCTATCCGAACGGGCTGCACGGCGAGGACATTCCGCTCGTCGCGCGCATCGTCGCGGTGGCGGATGTGTTCGACGCGCTGGTGTCCGAGCGCCCGTACAAGCGTGCGTGGCCGCTCGACCAGGGCATCGATTTCCTGAAGTCGCAGCGCGGCCTGCATTTCGACCCGACGTGCATCGACGCGTTCCTGTCGGATCGCAGCGCGATCGAGACGATCCTGCGCGAATTCGCGGACTAGCGTTCGCTACATATGCCGAAACCGGTGTGCGTGCTGCGCGCTCACCGGAAGCGTCTCGGCGTGCTTTCAGCCTGATCGTTAATTCTCCGCGTACATTGCGGTGCACGGCCGCGATGGCATGCACGTCCACGAGCGTGCTGCGGTGTACCTGCCAGAACAGGTCGGGGTCGAGCTCGGCTACGAGATCCCGGATCGTCTTGCGGATCAGGGAGTGCGCATCCGGCGTCGCGACGAACGTGCAGGCAAGAAAATCCGCATCGACGCACCTTCGTCGCGCGCAGGGCGCCTCGCTCATTCCAGCATCGCGAACGCCTTCGCGAAGAAGTCGTCGCCGCCGAAGTTGCCGGACTTGAGCGCCAGATGCAGCGCGACCGAAGGCTGCGTATCGGTTCGTGCATGGCACCACGGCACGCCGGGATCGATCTGCGGACCGATTTTCATTTGCGAGACGCTCAGCGCCTGCACGCACGCGCCGGCGGTTTCGCCGCCTGCCACCACGAGCTGCCGGACGCCACGCGCGACCAGCCCCTGCGCGATGGCGGCAAGCGCGGCTTCGACCATGCCCCCGGCCTGCTCCACGCCGAGCCGTGCCTGCACGTGCTTGACCGCGGCCGGGCTCGCCGTCGAGTAAACGAGCACCGGGCCGCGAGCGAGCAGCGGCGTGCAATGGTCAAGCGCCTGGCGTGCGACATCGACGCCTTCGGCAAGCGCGAGCGGATCAACGGCGAACGACGTGCCGCCGGCGTCCACGAACGCGCGCACTTGCCGATTCGTCGCCTGCGAGCAGCTCCCGGCGATCACGGCTCGGAAGCCGCCCGCGCGCGGCAGCTCGCTCGCCGCAGCCGAGGGCACGATGCCGAAATTGGCGGGTAGCGCAATCGCAACCCCGGAGCCGGCCGTGACGAGCGGCATGTCCGCGAGCGCGGGTCCGAGCCGGATGAGATCGCCGTTCGAGATCGCGTCGACGATCGCGATGCCGACGCCTTCGTGTCGCAGTGCGTCGAACCGCGCACGGATCGCGCCATCGCCGCGCGCGACGGCGCGATAGTCGACGAGGCCCACCTTGCGCCGGCATTGCGCCTGCAGCACGCGCACGAGGTTGGAATCGGTCATCGGCGTCAACGGATGATGCTGCATGCCGCTCTCGTGCAGCGGCGTCGCGCCGACGAACAAATGCCCGTTGAATACCGTCCTCCCGTTGTCGGGAAACGCCGGCGTCGCGATCGTGAAGTCGGCGCCCGAAAGATCGCCCAGCGCATCCATCAGCGCCTCGGTCACGGGGCCGATGTTGCCTGCCGGTGTGCTATCGAACGTCGAACAGTACTTGAAGTAGATCTGCTCTGCCCGCTGGTCGCGCAGCCATTGCAGCGCTGCGAGCGCCTGCGCCACGGCCTCGGCGACCGCGACGGTGCGCGTCTTCTGCGCGACGACGACGGCGTCGACATCACCCGGCAGGGCGCGTGGCGGCACGCCGATCGCCTGCACGACGCGCATGCCGGCGCGAACGAGGTTGTTCGCGAGATCCGTGGCGCCGGTGAAGTCGTCGGCGATGCAGCCGAGTCGAAGTGCACTCATCGTCGTCGCGCCTGCTGCGAAGCGTCAGGCGAACGACGGTCGCCGGATCGCCCGACCTGATGCCGCATTGTGCCGCACGCCGGCAGGACGCGCGCGATCGCTCGTGCGCAGCGGCCACAGATCGGAAAGCTCGGCCGCGCTTTGTAATACGAGCGGCGCGAGCTCGTGGGCCCGCCGCTCCGAGATGCGTGCAGTCGGTCCCGCGATGCTGACCGTTCCAAGCGCGGGGCCGCCCTCGGGCGCGCGAATCGCCGCGGCGACCGCTGCGACACCGAACTCGGCCTCGCTGGACGCCAATCCATAGCCGCGCCGCGCCGTGGCCTTCACTTCGCGCAGCAATGCCTCGATGGAGCGCACGACGCCCGGGCCATAGCGGTCGGCGTGCGCGAGGCCGCCGTTCTTCATCAGCACTTGCATCGCCTGGTCGGTCGAAAGCGTCGCGAGCCACGCCTTGCCGCTCGCCGTCGCGAACAGCGGCACGGTGTTCGACGTCAGCGACGGCTGATACATGAGCCCGCCCGCTGCGCCCTGCGAATGCGCCACCCACACGAGCGAGTGACCGTCGACGACGGCGAGGCGCGCAAACTCGCGGCACTGCTGCGCGAGGCGATCGAGCGGCGGCTGGCAAATGTCAGGGATGCCGGTGGCAACATAGAACTGCTGGCCGAGGGTCGCGAGGCGCATCGTCAGCCGATAGAACCCGGTCGCCGCATCCTTTTCCGCCCATCCCAGGTCCACGAGCGTCGCGAGCAGGCGATGCGCGCCGCTCTTCGGCAGCGCCAGGCGTTCCGCGATCTCGCCGAGCGGCATGTCGCGCGCGCCGTCGGCGAGCAGCTCGATGATGGCGAGGCAGCGTTCGGCAGGGACGTGAGCCATGATGTCGGCGCGAGGTTGCGTCGCTCTCAGCGCGAAGATGCGTGCAAGCCGGGCGCAGCGCCCGTCGCCGACGCGAAGAATTGCAGCAGCGCGTCGACCTGCCCGCCGTGCATGTCCCGGCCGTCGACGAAGGGGCAACCGCATTGCATGGCGTGGCGAACGAGCGCCGTCGGCTGTCCCGCGATCACGACATCGCCGACGAGCGTTCCGGCGTCGAGCGGGCCGATCGCTGCCGGCAGGCCGTCGTCGGGTCGCATGCCGACCGGCGATGCGTTCACGACCATGTCGAATCGGTCCGGCATGCGCGCCGACGCCGCGACGCTGCAGGCCGGGAACGCTGCCGTCAGCGTCGCGGCAAGCGTTTCCGCCTTCACCGCATCGACGTCGACGACCGCGATCGACTGCGCGCCCGCATCCGCCAGCGCATAGGCGATCGCGCTGCCGGCGCCGCCCGCTCCGAACAGCGCGACCCGGCGACCGTGCACGCGTTCTCCCTTGCGCTGCGCGCCGCGGACGAAGCCGACGCCGTCGAACATGTCGCCCGTCCACGTGCCGTCCGCTTCGCGGCGCAGCGCGTTCGCCGCGCCGATGCACTGCGCCGCGGCTCCGAGCCGCGATGCATGGCGTGCGATGCGCACCTTGAACGGAATCGTGATCAGCACGCCGTCCAGGTTGCCAAGCGAGAGCAAGGCAGGCGCGATTTCATCGAAGCGCGCGGCAGGCACGTGCAGCGGAATCAGCAGCGCATCGACGTTCTCCGCAGCGAACCGCGCGGTGAAGACCTCGGGCGAGCGGACCTGCGCGATCGGGTCGCCGATGATCGCGTACAGGCGGGTCGCCCCGGTAATCCCGATGGTTTCGCTCATCGACCCCCCGTCTCGCGCGCCTCGTGCCATTGCTGCAGGCGTGGCGAACGGTACCGGCGCGGCTTGCCGCGTACGTACGTGGCGAGGCCCATGCGTTCGGCATCGAAGATCCGCGCGTCCATCGGCTTCAAATCCTCGGCGATGCGCGGGCGGAAGCCCATGTGCGCGATCACGTCGCGCTCGACGTCGAGCCCCGGCGCGATCTCGATCAGCGTAAGGCCCGCTTCACCGACCTGAAATACGGCCCGCTCCGTCACGAACAGCGCGATTTGGCCGCGCGCGCGGCCCATGCGTGCGCTGTAGCAGATCTGCTCGAGCTTCGGCACGAATTTCCGGTGCCGCCCCTCCTTGCGGATGACGGTGCGTCCCTGCTCCCACGCGATGTCGAGGTCGCCTGCGGTCAGCGTGCCGCCGAACACGACGCACTTCGCGTTCTGGCTGATGTTGATGAAGCCGCCGACGCCGATGATCCGGTCGCCGAAGCGGCTCACGTTCACGTTGCCTTCGGCGTCCACCTCGGCGAACGACAGGAACGCGAGATCCAGCCCGCCGCCGTCGTAGAAGTCGAACTGCGCCGGCTGCTCGATCATCGCCGCGAAATTCTGGCCGCCTCCCGAATCGCGGCCCGTGATCGGCGCGCCGCCGATGATGCCCTGCTCGTTGGTCAGGTGCACGGCGTCGAGCAACCCTTCTTCAGCGGCGATCGTCGACAACCCGGTGGAAACGCCGGCGCCGAGATTGCAGATCGCGCCCGGAAACAGCTCCATCGCGGCGCGACGCACGATCACCTTGCGCGGGCCGAACGGCAGCGGCGTGATGTCCTCGACCGGAATGCGCAGCTCGCCCGAGTAGCTCGGGTCGTAGTACGTCGCGTACGTCTGCCGCTGCTCGCGGTCGACGACGACGAAATCGACGAGGATGCCGGGAATCTTCACCTGCTGCGCCGGCAGCGTGTCGCGTGTCGCCATGCGCTTCACCTGCACGACCACGATGCCGCCGGCGCGCCGTGTCGCCTGCGCCATCGCCAGCATCTCGCCGAGCACGGCCTCCTCTTCCATCGTCACGTTGCCGTCCTCGTCCGCCGTCGTCCCGCGCAGGAACGCGATGTCGACCGGCACCGGCCGGAAGAACAGCCATTCCTCGCCGGCGAAATCGACCGCTTCGACAAAACCCGGCGGCGTGCGCGGGCTTTGCCGCGCGCCCTGCTGGCGCGGATCGACGAACGTGTGAAGGCCCGTCTTCGTCAGCAGGCCGGGCCGGCCCGCAGCCATGTCGCGCATCAGTTGCGACAGCACGCCTTGCGGCAGCGTATACGCCTCGATCTTGTTCTCCGCCGCGAGGCGCACGAGCCCGGGCGAATCGACAAGCGCGCTGGTGATCGCGCGCCGCAGCAAGCCTTCGTGCGCGAGGTGCGTCGCGCCGAGCGCGGCACGATCGCCGACGCCGACGACGCTAACGGACGTGAGGTCGCGAGGCTTCGCTTCCGAGAGAAATCGCCGCTCGACCGCGGCGAGCAAAGCTTCGGGCACCGAATGCCCGCCGCCCGATCCGCTGATCAGGATCGCGTCGCCATCACGCACGAGCTGCGCCGCTTCGTCCGCCGTGATCTTTTCCATTCGCTATCCGACCGATGCGTTGGCCGCGAGGCGGCAGATTTCGAGCGCGTACACGGCACCGACTCCCGGCGCGTCGATCCTGTGCCGTGCGAGCTCGGCCCGAACGACGTCCTTCGCCGCGGCGGCCGCCTCGGCCGTGCTCGCCTCGCAAAGCATTACCCACGACGGCACGTCGAACGCGCGCCTTGCCGATTCCGTCGTGCGGGCGAAACTCGCGGCCATGTCGGCCGCGTACAGATGGCAGGCGACGATGCCGGTCGTGCCGATCAGGCGAGGAAACGCCGCTTCGATCAGCACGCGCATCAACGCATCGCCCTGCTCGGCGGAGACGGTCATCGGCAGCGCGAGCACGTGACCCCCGGTGCTGGCGCCAAGCGATTGCACGACGCGGCAAATGGAGCGCGACGTGTTGCGAAAATGCGCAACCGCGCTCACCGTCGCCGGCGTCGGCGAATTCAGCCTCTCGATGTACGCGGACGACGTGAGCACCGCAAGATCGTCCGCTTCGTAGAGCGTCAGCCACTCCGGCGAATGGCCGCGGCGCCCGAACCGGCGGCCGCGGCGAAATCCTGGAATCGCAAGCCGCTCGGGCATGTGCTCGCGATCGTGCCAGCGGTAGAACTCCTCGCGGCCTTCGGGCGCGACATCGTTGAAGATGACGACCGCCGCCTGCCCGAGCAGCGAGCTCGCCACGCGCTGCCCGGGTGTCCGTGCTGCCTGCTCCACGGTTTCGCCTGCCAGCGTTGGCGGCGCCGCCATGCTCATCGTCCTTCGAACGTCGGCGGCCGCTTCGCGAAGAACGCGGCGACGCCTTCGTGCAGATCGCGGCTGTCGAAGATGGCTTGCTGCGCACCGGTTGACAGCGAAAGCGCCGCGTCGAGCGGAAGATCCTGCGCCGCGTCGACCAGCTTCTTCGCGTGCCGGTTGGACAGCGGGCCGCGCGCGGCGATTTCCGTTGCGAGGTCGCGCGCCCCGTCGATCGCGCTGCCATCGACGACGCGGTTCACCAGACCCCATGCGAGCGCATGATCGGCATCGATCGTCGCGCCGGTGAAGAGCAGCTCCTTCGCGCGCGCCGGGCCGATCAGGCGCGCGAGGCGAACCGATCCGTTGCCCGCGAGCCCGCCGAGGCGCGATTCGGTGAGGCCGATCGACACGTCCCTGCGGCACACGCGAAGGTCGCAGGCGAGCGCGAGCTCGAAGCCGCCGCCAAGCGCCGGGCCGTCGATCGCGGCGAGCGTTGGCATCGCCATGGCGGCGAGCGTACGCAGCACCATGTCCTCGAACAGGATCTTGCGCTCGCTCGCATCCTCGCGCAGATGCGCGAATTCCCTGATGTCGCTGCCGGCGCAGAACGCGCGCCCGCGCCCGCCATGCAGAATGAGGCAGCGGATGCCCTCGGCGGCCGCGACGTCGCGCAGTGCGCCGTTCAGGCTGCGCAGCAACGGCGCGGTCACCAGGTTCAGCGGTCCGCCGTCGAGTGCGATCTCGGCGATCGGGCCGTGGGCGTGCAGCCGCACGGATGCCGGCCGCCTGCTCGTTGCGCCGTCTGCTTCGGTATTCATCGATTCGGTCATCACGGCTCGCGTGCTCAATGCGGCTGCTGCGCCGGCGCGGCAAAACCGTGGAGCACGCCGAGCCGCTCGAAGTGACGATGAATGCGATCGACGTAGTGCGCGAACTCGGGCACGTCGCCGAGCACGATCGGGCGCGGACGCGGCAGGTCGACGCGGATTTCCTCGACGACCTCCCCCGGGCTGGGACTCATGACGAGGATGCGGTCGGACAATCCGACGGCCTCCTCGACGCTGTGCGTGATGAACAGCACCGTTGGCCGGCGGCGCAGCCACAGCGCCTCGAGGTCGGTGCGAACCTGCAGGCGCGTCAGCGCATCGAGCGCGCCGAACGGCTCGTCCAACAGCAGCAGCGACGGATCGTGGACCAGCGTGCGGATCAGCGAGACACGCTGCCGCATCCCGCCCGACAATTGCCGCGGATACTTGTCCATCGCCTCGGCGAGGCCAAGCTGTGCGAACAGCTCCTTCGCCCGCGCCTCGAGCGGCTTCTTCGGCAGCTTGCGGATGTCCGCATGCAGCATCACGTTGTCGAGCGCCGTGCGGAAATCGAGCAGCAGATGGTCCTGGAAGGCGATGCCGACGTCGGTGATCGGCTTCGTCACCGGCTGGCTGGCGATTGCAATGTCGCCGCGACTCCGCTCGAGCAGCCCGGCCACCATCAGCATCAGCGTGCTCTTGCCGCAGCCCGACGGGCCGACGACCGACACGAACTCGCCGGCCCGGACGTCGACGGTCACCTCCCTCAGCGCGCGAAACGGATGGTCGGTCGCCTCGCCGAAGATCTTGGCAACGCGGCTGATCCGGATTGGAGCGCCGCGGCGGCCCTCCTCCGCACCTGCGGCCGTCATGGCGATCGCCCGGTACGCGCGGTCCCGCTCGACGCGGCGACGGCGGCGAGCGGCACCTTCGACAGCAAAAGCGCCTTGCGGCCGCGCTGGACGACGCTGCCGTCCTGCTTGACGACGTCGACGTCGAACGTCGCGATCGCCTGCGACGGATTCGACCTGCTGTCGCGAAGCTCCGCGATCCGGTAGTCGACGAAGATCGTGTCGCCGATGAAGATCGGCCCGACGAATCTCCAGTCGCCGATGCCGAGGAAGGCGATCGCGGTGTCGCGCAATTCACCCGTGCGCGCCCACATCAGCCCGTGCGCGTACGCGAGGCCCAGCATGCCGTGGGCGACACGGCGTCCGAATTGGCTGTTCTGTGCGTACACGTCGCTCGTGTGCAGCTCGGAGTAATCCCCGGTGAGGCCGGCGAAGGCAACGAGGTCGGCGTCGGTGATCGTGCGCCCCGGGCTGCGGAACGCCATGCCGACCGAGAGATCGGCGTACGCGTAGCCGTGCGTGCGCTCGTTGCCCATCGCCCGTTTACCTGGCCTCGTTCCCGATGCGGTGTTGCCTCGCCGTGCCGCCGCAACCGGACATTGAACGATCCTCCGCGCTGGTGCGCTTCGGAACTTGTTCGCGCTCGGGACGGCCCTTCGCGCTCACTACGACTTGCAGGCGCGCATCGACGACGCCGGCGGCAGGAAATCGCTCGAGTAGTACGACTTCGGATCCTGTCCCGCCGGCAGCAGCTTGACCTCGGAGAGCAATTGCTGCGACTTCGTCCACAGCGCATCCTCGGCCTTGCCGATGTACTTCGCGCCGCCGCTGCAGAACAGCGGCGTGATCGCCGCGAGCTCGGCGGTCGCGAGCTTTTCGTTCACCTCCGGGAACACCTTCTTCAGGTCCTTGATCGCCTGGTCGGGATGGTCGAGCGCGAAGCTCCATCCCTTGAGGCTCGCGGCGATGAACTTCTTCACGACCTCCGGGTTGCTCTTCAGGTACTCGTCGCTCGCGAAGATCGACGTGCTGACCGTCGGTACGCCGTGATCGGCGAAGCGGTAGACGTCGAGCTGCGCGCCCTGCGACTCCGCCTGGATCTGGTAGGCGTCGATCGAGCCGAGGATCGCGTCGACTTGATTCTGCAGCAGCGCGGGCACCATCGACGAAGGCGGCATGTCGATCGTGTTGATCTGGGACTCCGTGATGCCGTTGGCCTTCCAGAGCAGCGGCAGCATCGTCGTCTGCGACGAGCCCGACGGCACGCCGACCTTCTTGCCGACGAGATCCTTCACGGACTTGACGTTTGCCTTCCTGAGCGCCATGACCGCGTTCGGGTTCGACTGGTAGATCGTCGCGACGACCTTCATCGGCGCGCCCTTGGCGATGAGCTGCATCACCGCCACCGCGTCGGCATACGCGAGCTGCGCGCGCCCGTTGGCGACGAGCTGGGCCGTGTTGCCGGAACCGTTGCCCTGCACGAGCGTCACGTCGAGGCCGGCCTCCTTGTAGAAGCCTTCCGCAACGGCGGCGGCGAAGCCGGCATTCGGCCCGCCGGCCATCCAATTCAGCTGGAACGTGACCGGCGTGTCGGCTGCACGCGCTGGCGCGGCCGCGAGCATGAACGCGACGGCGATGGTGCCGAAGATCCGCAATTTCCTGAACGAATGCATGTTCTCCTCCTTCGGTGTTGGAACCGGCGCGTGCCGGTCCCGGTCGAATGCCGCCGGATTGCGATGCCCGGCCCTCAGTTGTACTTCGCGCGCTGCCACGGCGTCATCAGCCACTCGCAGAACTCGACGAGATAATTGATCGCGATGCCGACGAGCGTGAGCACCACGAGCACGGCGAACACGAGCTCGATGTCCATCGTGCTGGTGCCGCGCAGCAGCACGTAGCCGAGGCCCTTGTTCGCCCCCACGAACTCGGCGACGATCGCCGCGGTGGCCGCGATCGTCGCGGACGTCTTGATGCCCGAGAAGATGATCGGCAGCGCGGCCGGAAAGCGCAGGTACCGGAACGTATCGAAGCTCGACGCACCCATCGACTTCGTGAGGTAGAGCAGGCGGTCGTCGAGGATCATGAAGCCGCTGATGCTCGCGAGCAGCAGCGGAAAGAACGTCATCAGGATCGTCAACAGCACCTTCGATTCGAGCCCGAAGCCCAGCCACACGAGGAACAGCGGCGCGACGGCGATTTTCGGCACGAGCTGCATCAGCATGATCGGCGGATAAACGATCTGCTTCGCCAGCGCGGAGAGCGCGATCAGCAGGCCCAGCGGAATGGCGGTCACGATCGTGAGGCCGAAACCGAGCAGGATCTCGATCAGCGTCACCTGCGAATGGGTCCACAGCATGCCGGCGTCCCTGATCAGCCGGGAGAACACCGGGCCCGGGCCGGGCAGCAGATAGGCCGGGATGGAGAACACCTCGACCGCTCCCCACCACAGCGCGACCATCGCGACGAACGTCAGCGGCGGCAGCAGGTTCCACAGGAACCGCCGCATGCGGCGAACGCCCTTCGAAGGCGCGGCGCGCGTGGTTCCCTTGAACGTCGCCGCCGACGGTGCCGCCTGCCAATCGTCCGGAGGCGCGATCGCGCCGGCCCGCCTGGCCATCCGTGCTGTTCCTCCTCGGGCGTTGTCGTTGGTCAGCGGAGAACGCCCCGCTGCTCGGATCGAGCCATCGATCGATGTTGGAATGGTATTCCATCTTGCGCGCGGGGCGCAAGACGCGGGGCGCGGCGATCAGCCGGCGGCTTTCCTCGCGACGAAGTCGACGAGCGCCGATTTGCCGGCGTGCGCGCGCCCCTCCTCGATCACGGCGTCGTACTCACGCAGCACGAGAATCTCGAAGTCGCGGAATAGCGACGTGAGCCAATCGCGCGTATACATGTGGTCACGCCGCGGCGGGCCGCCGGTCGCGTAGTCGACCTGCTCCGGTCGGTAGCCCTGCAGCAGAAACACGCCACCCGGAGCGACGGCCGCCTGCATGCGGGCGAACGCGTCCTCCCGCTCGCCGGGCGGGAGGAACTGGATGAAGATCGCGACGACTGCGTCGTAGCGCGCGGCGCCCCACGACCAATGCGCGAAATCGTCGACGCGGTGGTCGACCGCGACACCGCGCGCTTCCGCGAGCGCGCGCGCCTTGGCGACCGCGTTCTCGGCGAAGTCGAAGGCCGTGACCGCGAATCCCTGCTCGGCCAGCCACACGCTGTTGCGGCCCTCGCCGTCGGCGACGCACAGCACCGAGCCGCGCGGCGCGATCCAGCGCGCTTCGCGGGTCAGGAATGCGTTGGGCGCTTCGCCGAACAGGTATTCGCCGCCCGCGAAGCGCGCGTTCCAGGTCTCGTGCGGATTGTCGAAGCCGGCCATGTCGTGGCGAGCTTACACGAGCCGTGCGGTTGCGGTCGTTCGCGCGCGCCGCGTCAGTAGGTCTCGATGTGCAGACGGCTCTTCGCCAGCAGCTCTGGCTTCAGCGCATCCCAGTCGAGGCCGTGGTTGCTGCACACGTCGCGGAACGCGTCGACGACGCCCTGCTCCATGCCCTTCAGGCCGCAGATGTACACGTAGCAATGGTCGTCGCGCAGCATCTGCACGACCTTCTCCGCGCGCTCGCGGATGCGGTCCTGCACGTACGTCTTCGGCTGTCCGGGCACGCGCGAGAACGCAAAGTTGATGTCGATGAAATCCTTCGGCAGCTTCATCAGCGGCCCGAAGTACGGCAGCTCCTGCTCGACGCGCGCGCCGAAGAACAGCAGCAGGTCGCCTCCTTCGTTCAGCGCGCGGCGGCGGCGCCGGCGCTCGGTCATCGCGCGCATCGGCGCCGACCCGGTCCCCGTGCAGATCATCATCAGCGACGCCCCCGGGTGGTTGGGCATCAGGTAGCTCGATCCGTACGGGCCGACGACCTTGACCTCGTCGCCGATCCGCAGGTCGCACAGGTAGTTCGAGCCGACGCCGGCGACAGGCTTGCCGGCGTGATCCTCGGTCACGCGCTTCACCGTCAGCGCGACGTTGTTGTAGCGCGGTCGTTCGCCATCGCGCGGGCTCGCCACCGAATAGAGCCGCACGTGATGCGGCCTGCCGTTGGCGTCGACGCCCGGCGGCAGGATGCCGAGCGTCTGGCCTTCGAGGACCGGGAACGCCGTCGTGCCGAAATCGAGGACGATGTGCCGGATGTCGGCCGATGCGCCGTCCGCTGTCAACCGATAGTTCCCCGCCACCGTGGCGATCGCCGGCTTGTCCTGCGAATACAGGTTCACGTACGGATGCGATGCCGACCACGGCGGCGACGCGGGCCCGCCCAGCCCGGCCGTCGCGATTTCGGTCAACTTCCGGACGTCGCTCGGGACGTCGGCCTGCGCGTTCACCTCGAGCTCTGCGGGCGGCGGCAGCGTGTCCCACGACAGCTGGTCGTCGAGCGTGTACGGTGCCGCCTTCTGCACCTGATGCCAGTGATCGATCGCGCCGGTCGGGCACGGCGGAATGCACGCGTTGCACCCGTTGCACTTCGCGAAGTCGACGACGTAGTTGCGCGAATCGTGCGTGACCGCGCCGACGGGGCACGTCGCTTCGCAGGTGTTGCAGCGAATGCAGACCTCGGGGTCGATCAGGTGCTGCAGCGCATACTCGGCGCTCGCCGCGGCGGCAGGCATCGGCGTGTCTCCTGGTTCGTGAAGTCAGGCGTCGCGGTTGTCAGTTGAACCGCACGTATTCGAAGTCGACCGGCTGGCGATTGATGCCGGTGACCGGCGGCGCGATCCAGCCGGCGAACTTGCCGGGCTCTGCGACGCGGCCCATCAGCGACGCGACGAACGCGCGGTCTTCGGCGCTTGGCAGCCATTTCGATTCGTTCGCCTGCCATTCCGCTTCCGAGATGACGCGACCGTCCGGCGACACGCGCGCCTGCGACAGTGTCCCGATCTTGCGATGGAACGCCTTGTGCGGCACTTCGAGCCGGAACGGCAGCCCGGCCTTGGCGATGACGCGGTTCCAGCGCTCGACGCCACCTTTCGAATCCTTGATGTAGTCGTCGCGCAGCACCTCGTTCAGCGCGTTCAGCATCGGCACCTCATGGTCGACGAGCGTGCCGCCCGCAACGCTCAGCACCGGATACGTGCGGCCCTTCAGCACGTGATCGTCGTCGCGCTTCGTCTCCTCGAACCGGCCCTTGAGCCCCGCGGTGTAGAACGTCGCGGCGTTCGACGACTGGTCGGCGCCGAACAGGTCGATCGTGACGCTGTAGTGGAAGTTCAGGTAGCGCTGGATCGTCGGCAGGTCGATGGCGCCCGCCGCGCGGATCTTCGCCGGATCTTCGGTCTGCAACGCCTTCATGACGTCGCACGTGCGCTGGATCACGCGCGCCACGCCCGACTCGCCGACGAACATGTGATGCGCCTCCTCGGTCAGCATGAACTTCGTCGTGCGGGCGAGCGGCTCGAAGCCGGACTCCGCGAGCGCGGCAAGCTGGAACTTGCCGTCGCGATCGGTGAAATACGTGAACATGAAGAACGACAGCCAGTCAGGCGTCCGTTCGTTGAACGCGCCAAGGATGCGCGGATTGTCGGCGTCGCCGGAGCGCCGCGTGAGCAGCGCCTCCGCCTCCTCGCGGCCGTCGCGGCCGAAGTAGCGATGCAGCAGGTACACCATCGCCCACAGATGGCGGCCCTCCTCGACGTTCACCTGGAACAAGTTGCGCAGGTCGTACAGCGACGGGCAGGTAAGGCCGAGGTGGCGCTGCTGCTCGACGGACGCGGGCTCGGTGTCGCCCTGCGTGACGATGATCCGGCGCAGGTTCGCGCGGTGCTCGCCGGGCACGTCCTGCCACACCGCCTCGCCCTTGTGCTCGCCGAAGTTGATCGCAGCACCGCCCTCGACCGGGTTGAGGAAGATGCCCCAGCGGTAATCGGGCATCTTCACGTAGTCGAACTGTGCCCAGCCGCTCGGTTCGACGCTCACCGCCGTGCGCAGGTAGACGTCGAAGTTGGCCGAGCCGTCCGGCCCCATGTCGCGCCACCAGCCGAGAAACTCGGGCTGCCAGCGCTCCAGCGCGCGCTGCAGCGTGCGGTCCTCCGCCAGATTGACGTTGTTGGGAATCTTTTCTGCGTAGTCGATCGTCGTCGATGCCATGCCCATTCCTCGCGAATTAGTTGCCTGAGTGAAGGACTGCGCGTTACACGCGGTCCCAGTCGAATTTCGGCTTGTTGCCGGTCCCGAAAACCTTGAGCGCGCCGGTCTCGCCGACGGCGTTCGGGCGGATGAAGATCCAGTTCTGCCACGCCGAGAGACGGCCGAACACGCGCGTCTCCATCGTTTCGCCGGCGCCGAAGCGGAGGTTCGCTTCCATGCCGGTCAGTGCATCGGGCGACATGCTCGCGCGCTCCTCGAGCACGATGCGGATCTCGTCCGCCCAGTCGATGTCGTCGAGCGCAGCGGTCACGAGCCCGAGCTTCGCGGCGTCGTGGGCAGCGAGCTTCTGCCCGACCACCGCGCGCGCCATCGCGATCGGCTCCGCCTCGCGATAAAAGCGCGATTCGAGGCGCGACAAGCCGTCGACGCGCGGATACGCGCCGAAATTGAGATTCGACAGCGCGATCCGCGGCGCGGCGCCAGGATCGTCCGGCAGGTCGAGCATGTAGCTGCGATCGGCGGCAAGCGCGAGCTCGAGCAGCGTGCCGGCGAAGCACGAGCCCGCGTCGATCAGCGCAATCAGCGTGCGTGAGCACACGTCGAGTCGTGCGAGCGCGCGGCGCAGCAAGCCGGTCGTCTCGCGCACGAACCAGTCGTCCGCGAATTTTGCGAGAGTCGCGTCGGCGGCGATCACGCGATCGGCGTCGCCCGTCGTCTTCAAAAGCCACGTGCCGATGTCGAGCTCGTTCGTGCGCAGCATCAGGATCGCGTCGTCGAGCTCGCGTCCCATCGCGAGCGGCCACCATGCAGCGCCCTGTGCGCGGATCCCCGGGAGGTCGCCCGGTGGCGCGTCGCCCGGCGACTTGACGGTCAGCGTGGCCTGGCGCGCGGCACGATCGATCGTGACGTCGACGAACGAATAGTGGTAGCCGTGCTCGTCGATCGTGCGCGCGAGCGTCGTAAGCGTCACGCCGCTCGCATCGGCAGGCCGGTCGCTTTGCGCCGCGAGCTCGCGCGCGCGCCGGTGCACGTAGTCGTTGAATTCCTTCGGCTTGACGACCTCGTCGACGAGGCGCCATTCCTTCGCGCGCCGCCCCCGCACGCCCTCGGTCGTCGTGCAGAAGATGTCGGCCAGGTCACGCCGCACCTTGCGCTTGTCGGTGACGCGCGTGAGGCCGCCGGTGCCGGGGAGCACGCCGAGCAGCGGCACTTCCGGCAGGCTCACCGCCGACGAGCTGTCGTCGACGAGCACGATCTCGTCGCAGGCCAGCGCGATTTCGTAACCGCCGCCCGCCGTCGTGCCGTTGCACGCCGCGAGGAACTTGAGGCCCGAGTGACGGCTCGAGTCCTCGAGGCCGTTGCGCGTCTCGTTGGTGAACTTGCAGAAGTTGACCTTCCAAGCGTGGGACGACTTCCCGAGCATGAAGATGTTCGCGCCCGAGCAGAAGATGCGGTCCTTCGCGCTCGTCAGCACGACGGTGCGCACCTCGGGGTGCTCGAAGCGGATGCGCTGGATCGCGTCGTGCAGCTCGATGTCGACGCCGAGATCGTACGAATTGAGCTTGAGCTTGTAGCCCGGGCGAATGCCGGCGTCCTCGTCGATGTCGAGCGCGAGCGTCGCGACCGGGCCGTCGTAGCTGACCTTGTAGTGGCGGTACCGGTCGGGATGCGTCTGGTAGTCGACCTTGGGAGATGTTGTGGCCGCGGTGTCCATCAGGATGTCCTCGGTGCGTCGAAGATTGGCTAACCAGGCTACCCTACGCGCTCACGCGCTTCGGGGCTTGTTCGCGCTCGGGACGGCCCATCGCGCTCACCAGGCTACCCTACGCGCTCACGCGCTTCGGGGCTTGTTCGCGCTCGGGACGGCCCATCGCGCTCACGCGATCACCGCGTCGAGCAGCTTCGCGAAGCTCTGCTCGGCCGTCTCGCCGGACGTGTCGACCACCGCATCGGCCTTGCCGTACAGCGTCTCGCGCGACGCGAGGATACGCTTCAGGTCGTCCATCGCCTCGTCGTTGCCGGCCATGGGGCGGAAGTCGCCTTGCGCGAGCACGCGCGCCATGTGCTCCTCGGGCTTCGCCTTCAGCCAGACGGTGTAGCAATGCGCGCGCAACAGATCGAACGCGTCGTCCTCGGTGACGATGCCGCCGCCTGCGACGATGATCGCACGTTCCTGCTCGCGTGCAACGCGCTCGAGCACGCGCAACTCGGTGCGCCGGTACGCCGGCAGGCCGTAGAGCGCGATCACCTCCGATACCGGCAGGCCGGTCTCGCGCGCGACTTCGCGGTTCAATTCGACCAGCGGCACGCCGAGCTCCTTTGCGAGCATTGCGCCGAGCGTCGACTTGCCGGCGCCGCGCAGGCCGATCAGCGCGATCCGCTTGCGCCGCGCGCCGTCTTCGTGGCCGAAGTCGCGCATCAGGCGGAACATCACCTCCTCGAGGCGCTGCCCGGGCAGGCGCTCGAGGAAGCGCCTGATCAGCCGCCGTTCGACAGCGCCCTGCTCCTCGGGAATCAGCAACTCGGCGACGTCGACGCCGAGGGGCGCGGCCACGCGTCGCAGCAGCAGCACGGAAATGTTGCCGTTGCCGGTCTCGATCTGCGCGAGGTAACGCTCGGAAACCTGCGATTCGCGCGCGAGCGCCTTGCGCGACATCCCGCGGCGCTCGCGCAGCTCGCGCACGCGGGCGCCCAGGTCGCCGAGGAATTTCGCCTCCTCGCGGGAAACGTCGACGCCGGATTCGATCCGCGCCTCGACGGCGACGTTGTTTTCGGTGGGGGACTGCATCGGAATGCTCGCTTGCGGTGCACTATAGTACCCGTGCACTTGGGCTGTCAAGCACTATTCTGCGTGTTTCTCCTTGACGCACGTCAAGACATGTATTATGTTGCACATTCTCGCGGAGATGGAGAAAGTGCCATGACACCCGAGGCGTTCACGGATCTCATTGCGCCGATTGCGCGTCGCGCCGCTTGCAGGCCTCTCGACCGCGCGCTCGAAGATGATCTGAACCGCACGGTGCCGCCGGACAGCGCCGCCTTTCGCGACGTCTTCGCCGCTTGCCGCGACGCGATCGCCGCGGGCTGGATGTGCAATCGCGAAGCGGGGGGTATCCGGTACGGGCGCGTGGTGAAGCCCGGTCCCGCGATGCACGGCTTCAGCGTCGACGTCGTCGAGATGGACAGTCTCGCCGGTCCGCATCATCGCCATCCGAACGGCGAGATCGACCTCGTCATGCCTCTCTCGCCTGCCGCGAAGTTCGACGGCCGCGGCGCGGGCTTCCTCGTCTACCCGGCCGGCAGCGCGCATTCGCCGACCGTGACCGACGGCAAGGCGCTCGTCCTCTATCTGCTTCCCGAAGGCGCGATCGAGTTCACGAAGACGCAATGACGCCGCGCTTCGTCGAGATCGCGGGATACCGGATCGAGTACGCCGACCACCCGGCGCATCAGGTCAACCGGCCGCCGCTCGTGTTCATGCACGAAGGGCTCGGATCGGTCGCGATGTGGCGCGATTTTCCGCAGAAGGTCGCCGCGGTGACCGGATGCCGGACGATTGTCTATTCGCGCATCGGCTTCGGCCGCTCGTCGCTTCGCCGCGCACCCTACACGCCGCGATTCATGCACGAAGAAGCGCTCGAGATATTGCCGGCGTTGCGGCGCACGCTCGGCATCGAGCGCCCGGTGCTGGTCGGACATTCGACCGGCGCGTCGATGGCGTTGATCCATGCGAGCATGCCGCAATCGGACGTGTCCGGGCTCGTCGTCATGGCGCCGCTGACGTTCGTCGAGGCGTTCAACCTCGACAGCATCCGCAGCGCGCGCACCGTCTACTCGACGACGGAGATGCGCGCGAAGCTCGCGCGTTATCACGACGACGTCGACCACGTATTCTTCGGCTGGAACGACATCTGGCTCCATCCCGATTTCGCGTCGTGGTCGATCGAGCGCGAGCTTGCGGGAATCCGCGCTCCGATCGTCGCGATCCTCGGCGAGGACGACGAGTACAGCACGCCGGAGCAGATCGCGGCGATCGAGCGCAACGCCGTGAATGCCGCGAGCTTTCATTTCCTGCGACTCGCGGATTGCCGGCATTCGCCGCACCGCGACCAGCCGGAGTTCGTCGTCGACGCGATCGCCCGCGCCGTCGAGGACGCGGCGTGACGAACGGGTCCCGGGGAGCCTCTGCACAACCCGCGCGGGCGCGACGGCTGGTGCAGAGGCCCCCTAGCCGACGAGCACGACGTGCAGCCGGCGCGGCCCGTGCGCGCCGAGCACGATCGTCTGCTCGATGTCGCCCGTGCGCGACGGGCCTGAGACGAGATTGATTGCGCGAGGCAGCGCTTCGTGGTCGGCGCGGATGCGCGCGAAGGCGTCCTCCATGCCCGGCACGACCTGGTCGGCGCGCACGATCGCGACGTGTGTCTCGGGCAGCAGGAACGTCGCGCTCGGAGACTCGGCGCCGGTCACGCACATGAGCGTCCCGGTTTCCGCGATCGCGCAGTAGCAGCCGGTGATGCCGACGAGGTCGTGGCCGACCGTGGGCCGCGATTCGATCTGTAGATTCGCGCGCGACCAGTCGAGCCAGCCGAATTCCGGCCAGCACACGCCGGCGCGCGGATTCCCCTCCTGCTCCGCCGCGGCGGCGATCGTGTCGATGTAGCGGCCGACAGCGGCGACCACGTCGTCGAGCGTCGCGACGCGCTCGATGCTGCTCTCCATGTCCTGCGCTCGCGCCGCGAACCGCGCAACGAGATCCCCCGCGAGCGCGGGCCGCGGCCCCTGCTTGCGCGCCGCAAGGTACGCATTCGCGGCCGCGCGCGCGTCGGGATCCGACCCGTGTCTGTGCAGCGCGCTGCGCACGCGATCGAGCACGGCGGCGCGCGAAGTGGCGTTGTCGTCGATAGCCATCGGCCGCGCCGGAGCTAGGACCTGCGCACGAAGTCGTCGAGCCGCGCGATGCCCTGCTCGATCGCCGCGTTGGACGCCGCGTACGAAAAGCGGATGTGCTGGCCGTCGCCCGGCACGCGTCGACCGAAATGGATGTCGGCGAGCACGGCGATCCCCGCTTCGTGCAACAGGCGCTTGCGGAACGCCTCCGAATCGGCAGCGCCGACGCGCCGGCACGCCTCGGTGACGTTGGGCCACGCGTAGAACGCGCCGCCGGGCGTCCGGCAGGTGATGCCCGGCACGTCGTTCAGCAGGCGCACGATCAGGTCGCGGCGCTCGCGGAAGCGCGCGTGCATCTCGTCGACGCAATCCTGCGATCCGGTGATCGCCTCGACGCCCGCCCACTGCGAGATCTGCGACGCGCACGACTCGGTGTTGGTGATCCAGCGCGTGAACGTCGGCGCGAGCGCGCGATTCGCAACCCAGCCCAGGCGCCAGCCGGTCATCGCCCACGTCTTCGACGCGCCGTCGGATATGATCGTGCGCGCAAGCATTCCGCTGCGGCGCGCCAGCGTGTCGAAGCGGCCATCGTAGATGAGCCGCGAATAGATCTCGTCGGCAAAAACCCAGATCTGCGGGTGCAGGCGAAGGATCTCGGCAATCGCGTCCAGGTCGGCGGGCCCGAGAACGCCGCCGGTGGGATTCTGCGGCGAGTTGAGGATCATCAGCCGCGTCTTCGGCGTGATCTTCGCTTCGAGCTCGGCGGGGTCGAACGCGAAATCGCGCGCCTCGCGCAGGAAGATCGGCACCGGCACCGCGCCGTTGGCGACGATCTGCGATTCGTAGATCGGGAAACCGGGCACCGGATAGATCACCTCGTCGCCCGCGCCGTAATCCGTGACCGATGCGATCGTGTACGCAATGAACGGTTTCGCGCCTGCACCGACGACGACGTCGTCGGGCTTGATGTCGAGGCCGCGGCGCTGGCCGAGGTCGTGCGCGGCGGCGACGCGCAATTCGTCGATGCCGGCCGACGGCGTATAGCCGTGGCGGCCGTTGCGAATGGCGGCGATGGCGGCGTCCTGGATGTTGTGCGGCGTCGGGAAGTCCGGCTGGCCGATGCAGAACGACACGATGTCCTTCCCGCTTCGCACGAGCGCATTCACCTCCGCCAGCACGACGAATGCGTTCTCGGTGCCGAGCGATTCACCGCGCCGCGACAGCGGCGGCGCCGATCCGGCGGCACTATGGGATGAGGTCATATGCCACCCCCACGCTCGCCGCGTTGCGCCGCATAGAGCTCGCGGAACGTCCGGCCCGCAGGCGCCGGCATGTCGCGCTCGTCGGTCCAGCCGCTCCCGAGCGGCAGCTTGCGGATCATGCCGTTCCGGTCGGCGATGAGCCGCAGCGCGCGCACGCCGATGCGCGTGGCGACGCCATAGACGGCCGGGTGGCGCGCGAGCCAGCCCCAGGCGCGCAGGCCCGCGCGCTCGTACCACGGCCGCAGGTTGCGCTCGAATTCCTTCTCGCGGAGCTTGCGCTGCAGGTCCGGCAGCGGAATCTTGACCGGGCAAACGACGCCGCACTGGTTGCACATCGTCGACGCATGCGGCAGGTCGAGCGCGTTCTCGAGGCCGACGTACATCGGCGTCAGGATCGTGCCGATCGGGCCCGGATACACCCATCCGTACGAATGCCCGCCGACGTTCTGGTACACCGGGCAATGGTTCATGCACGCGCCGCAGCGGATGCAGCGCAGCGCCTCGCGGACGTCGCTCGCGAGCACGGCGCTGCGCCCGCTGTCGACGACGATGAAATACATGTGCTCGGCGCCGTGGAACTCGCCCGGGCCCTTGACGCCGGTCAGGATGTCGACGTAATTCGAAATCGACTGCCCGGTGGCCGAGCGCGGCAACAGCCGCAGCAGCGTCGCGACGTCGTCGAGCGTCGGCACGATCTTCTCGATGCCCGAGATCGCGACGTGGACCTTGGGCAGCGTGGTGGCGAGCGTCGCGTTGCCCTCGTTGGTGACGATGACGACGGACCCGGTCTCCGCCACGAGGAAGTTGCCGCCCGAGATGCCCATGTCGGCGGTGAGGTAGTGCGTGCGCAGCTCCTCGCGGGCCTCGAGGCACAGCTCGTCGATCCCTTCCTTGCGCGGCTTGCCGTGGCGCTTGTGGAAGAGCTCGGCGACCTCCTCGCGCGACTTGTGCAGCGCCGGCCCGATGATGTGCGACGGCGGCTCGTAGTTGTTGATCTGCAGGATGTACTCGCCCAAGTCCGTCTCGACCACGGTCAGGCCCGCGGCCTCGATCGCGTGGTCGAGCGACGATTCCTCCGACACCATCGACTTCGACTTGATGATCTTGCGCACGCCGTGCCGGCCTGCGATCTCGAGGACCAGCGCGTTGACCTCGGCCGGCGTTTGCGCGAAGAGGACCGTGGCGCCGCGCGCGCGGGCGTTCTCGTCGAAGACCGTCAGCCAGACGTCGAGGTCGTCTAGCGCGCGCTGGCGGATCTCGCGCGCGGCTTCGCGCGTGCCTTCGAAATCGTCGAGCTCCGTGAGCGAGGCGCGGCGCTTCTCGACGAACTTGCCCTTGATCTTTTGGAGGTTGCGCTGGAGCTGCGCATCGTGCAGCTTGACGTGCGCGCGCTCCTTGAAATACATCGACGCGACTTGCATGGAAGACCCGTCTACTCTCCGGCCAGCACCTCGGCCACGTGCAGCACGCGAGTCGGGTCGCCGCGGCGGCGCAGCCGTCCTTCGATGTTCAGCATGCAGCCGAGATCGCCCAGGACGACGGCCTCGGCGCCGCTCGTCACGACGTGCTGGCACTTGTTGTCGGCAAGGCGCGCCGAGATCTCGCCGAACTTGACTGCGAACGTGCCGCCGAAGCCGCAGCACATCTCGCTTTCGGCCATCTCGGTCAGGCGGACACCGTCCATTTTCGCGAGCAGCGCGCGCGGCTGCGACTTGACGCCCAGCTCGCGCAGGCCTGCACACGAATCATGGTATGTGATCGTGCCGCGAAAGCTGCCGGGCACATGCTCGAGCTTCAGCACGTCGGCGAGGAAGTCGGTGAGCTCGTACGTCCTGTCCGCAAGCGCCTTCACGCGGCCGGACCACGCGGCGTCGGCGGCGAACAGCTCGCCGTAGTGCGTGCGAATCATTCCCGCGCACGAGCCCGACGGAGCGACCAGATAATCGCAGCCTTCGAACTCCTCGACCACCTTGCGCGCGAGCGCGATCGTGTCGGCGCGATCACCGGAGTTGTACGCGGGCTGGCCGCAACAGGTCTGCGACGGGGGAACGAAAACATCGGCGCCACCCGCTTCGAGCAGCCGGATGGCCGCAAAGCCGATCGAGGGCCGCATCAGATCGACGAGACAGGTGACGAAGAATCCGACGCGCATGGGATCGAAGCGGAACCGGCGGATGGTAGCACGGTGTCGGAGGTGCAACCCCCCGGTGTCGGAGGTGCAACTCCGCAGTTATTCGAGTTGCACCTCCGACACCGGGGGTTATACCTCCGACACCAATGTCAGGGGAAGTTGGATTGCGCGAGCGCGATGGCGCAAAGGCCGATGAGCTGCTGCGGCAGGACCCCGAGGATCAGCAGCAGCAGGCCGTTCGCCGACAGCGTGACCCAGGCATCGCCGCGCACGACGATCGGCATCGTCTCCACCGGATCGTCGAAGTACATCAGCTTGACGACGCGCAAATAGTAGAACGCGCCGATCAGCGACGTCAGCACGGCGATCACGGCAAGCCACACGAAGCCGTCGTTGATCGCCGCCTCGATCACCATGAATTTCGCGTAGAAGCCGATCGTCGGTGGCAGGCCGGCAAGCGAGAACATCACGAGCAGCATGATGAACGCCCACCACGGCGACCGCTGGTTCAGGCCCTTGAAGTCGTCGAGCTGGTCGCTCTCGAAGCCCCGCCGGGACAGCACCATGATGATGCCGAACGACGCGAGGCTGGTCAGCGCATAGGACACGGTGTAGAACATCGCCGCCGAGAAGCCGTAGCGGTTCGCGGTGAGGAAGCCGAGCAGCATGTACCCCATGTTCGCGATCGTCGAGTACGCGAGCATCCGCTTGAGATTCGTCTGTGCGATCGCGATCAGGTTGCCGAGCACCATCGACAGCACGCACAGGATGATCAGCATCCCCTGCCAGTCGAACGCGGCGCCCTGCAGCGCGCCGGACAGGATGCGCAACGTCATCGCGAAGGCCGCGATCTTCGGCGCAGTGCCGATGAGCACGGTGATTGCGGTCGGCGCTCCGTCGTACACGTCGGGCACCCACATGTGGTACGGCACGACGGCGAGCTTGAACGCCAGCCCGGACACGATGAACACGAGGCCGAACGTCAGCAGCAGGCCGCTGCCCTGGCGGGAGAAGACCGCCTTCGCCACCGAGTCGAGGTCGAGCGAGCCGGTGGCGCCGTACACCATCGACATGCCATAGAGCAGCATCCCCGACGCAAGCGCGCCCAGCACGAAGTACTTCATCGCCGCCTCGGCCGAGCGCGGCTGATCGCGCGGGGACGCAACGAGCGCGTACAGCGACAGCGACAGGAGCTCGAGGCCGAGGTAGAGCGTCAGGAAGTTGGCGCCGGTGATCATCACCTGCATGCCGAGCAGCGCGAACAGCGTCAGCACGAACACGTCGCCGCGAAACAGGTTCCGGGCCGTCAGGTAGCTGCGCGAGTAGAACAGCATCAGCGACACCGACACGAAGCACGCGATGCGCAGGAAGTCGGCCAGCATGTCGTCGACGACGAGGCCGTTGTACCCCTTGATCGGATCGACGCGCAGCGTCGTCAGCGTGACGCAGGCCGCGACCAGCAGCGCGAGCTGCGTGAGCCAGTAGCTGACGTGCCGGCGGTCGTCGGGCACGAACAGGTCGACCAGCAGGATCAGCGAGGCCGCCGCCAGGATCACGATCTCCGGCAGCGCCGCCCAGTAGTTCAGTTGTCCGAGCATCGGGGGGCCCGCCTAGAGTTTCGAGCGCGCGACGACCTGCAACAGGTCCGCGACGGAGACGTGCATCACGTCGATGAACGGCTTCGGCCAGACCCCGATCAGGAGCACCGCGGCGGCGATGACACCGAGCAGCCAGAACTCGCGGCGGCCGATATCGGTCAGCTTCGCGACGTTGCCGTTGGCGACCTCGCCGAAGATCACGCGCTTGTACATCCACAGCGTGTAAGCGGCCCCGAGAATCAGCGCGATCGCGGCGGCGAAGCCGATCCAGAAGTTCACCTTGACCGCGGCGAGGATCACGAGGAACTCGCCGACGAAGCCCGAGGTCCCGGGCAGCCCGGCATTGGCCATGGCGAACAGCATCATGAATGCGGCGAACTTCGGCATCGTGTTGACGACGCCGCCGTAGTCGGCGATCAGGCGCGAGTGCATACGGTCGTACATCACGCCGACGCAGAGGAACATCGCCGCCGACACGAAGCCGTGCGACAGCATCTGCACCAGCGCGCCTTCGATTCCTAGCTGACTGAACAGGAAGAACCCGAGCGTCACGAACCCCATGTGGGAGATCGACGAGTATGCGATCAGCTTCTTCATGTCTGCCTGGACGATCGCGACGAAGCCAATGTAGATGACGGCGATCAGCGACAGCGCGATCACGAATCCCGCCAGGTAGCGCGAGGCGTCGGGCATGATCGGCAGGATGAAGCGGACGAAGCCGTAGGCGCCGATCTTGAGGGTGATCGCCGCGAGCACGACCGAGCCGCCCGTCGGCGCCTCGACGTGCGCGTCGGGCAGCCACGTGTGCACGGGCCACATCGGCACCTTGACCGCGAAGGCGAGGAAGAAGGCGACAAAGAGCAGCACCTGCGTGCGCATCGCGAGCGGCACGTCGTACCACTTGAGGATCTCGAACGTCTCGGACACGCTGTAGAGGTAGATGAGCGCCACCAGCATCAGCAGCGAGCCCACCAGCGTGTAAAGAAAGAACTTGAGCGCGGCATAGACGCGGTTCGGCCCGCCCCAGACGCCGATGATCAGGTACATCGGGATCAGCATCGCCTCGAACACGACATAGAACAGGATCCCGTCGAGCGCGCAGAACACGGCGTTCATGAGCCCCGACATGATCAGGAACGCGGCCATGTACTGAGCGACGCGGACCGTGATTACCTCCCAGCCGGCCCAGACGACGAGCACCGTGATGAGGCTGTTCAGCAGGATGAACAGCATCGAGATGCCGTCGACGCCGAGGTAATAGTTGATGTCGAAGCGTGGGATCCATTCCACGAACTCGACGAACTGCATCGCGGACGTCGTGCGGTCGAAATTGGTGAAGAGCGGGATCGTGACGAGAAATCCCGCGATCGCGCCGGCGAGCGCGATCCAGCGCGCGAACGCGGCGTCGCGGTCGCGCCCGACGACGAGCACGGCGACGCCGGCGACGATCGGCACCCAGATGGCGAGCGACAGGTACGGCGTCACCGGCAGCCTTCCGTCACGCGTCTCGAGGCGCTCATCGCACGCCCCACCAGTAGAGCAAGCCGAAGACGCCGACGATCATCACGAACGCGTAGTGATAGACGTAGCCTGACTGGATGCGCCGGAACACGCGCGAGACGAGCCCCACGAGCCGCGCCGAGCCGTTGACGATCAGCCCGTCGATCAGCATGCGGTCGCCGACGTTCGACGCGATGCGGCCGACCGCGCGCGCTCCGCCGGCGAAAAACCAGTCGTTGAACCGGTCAAAGTAGTATTTCTGGTCGAGCAGCGTGTAGATGACATGGAAGCGCGCCGCGATCCGCGCGGGCAACGCCGGCTGGAGCAGATACAGGTACGTCGCCGTCGCGATGCCGGCGATGGCGAGCCAGAACGGCGCCGACGTCAGTCCGTGCAGGATGAACGGGATCGCCCCGTGCCACTCGCGGCCCAGTTCCGCGACCACGGCGTGCTGCTCGCGCACCAAGATCGAATCGCCGAACCACTTGCCGAACAGCATCGGCTCGATGTAGAGCCAGCCCGCGTAGATGGACGGCAGCGCGAGCAGGATCAGCGGCACCGTGACGACCCACGGCGATTCGCGCGGGGGTCCGCCCTCGTGCGCGTGCGCGTCGGGCTCGCCGCTGGCAGTCGACGACGCGTCGTGCGCGTGCGCGTCGTGCGCAGCGTCGTGCGCCGGCTCGCCGTGGCCGAGGCGCTCGCTGCCGTGGAACGCGAGGAACAGCAGGCGGAACGAGTAGAACGCGGTGACGAACACCCCGGCCAGCACGGCGAAATACGCGAAGCCGTGGCCACCGACCTGCGACAGGTGCGTCGCCTCGATGATCGCGTCCTTGGAGAAGAAGCCGGCGAACGGCGGAATGCCGGCGAGCGCCAGCGAGCCGATCACCGCGGTGACGTACGTGATCGGCATGTATCGGCGCAGGCCGCCCATCCGGCGCAGGTCCTGCTCGTGATGCAGCGCGATGATCACCGAGCCTGCGGCGAGGAACAGGAGCGCCTTGAAGAACGCGTGCGTCATCAGGTGGAAGATCGCCGCCGAATAGGCCGACACGCCGAGTGCGACCGTCATGTACCCGAGCTGCGACAGCGTCGAATACGCGATGACGCGCTTGATGTCGTTCTGCACTAGCCCAAGGAAGGCCATGAACAACGCCGTGATCGCGCCGATGATCGTGACGAACGACAGCGCCGTCTCCGACCACTCGAACAGCGGGCTCATCCGGGCGACCATGAAGATGCCGGCGGTGACCATCGTCGCCGCGTGGATCAGCGCCGAGATCGGCGTCGGACCCTCCATCGAGTCGGGCAGCCAGACGTGCAGCGGCACCTGGGCGCTCTTGGCCATCGCCCCGACGAACAGGCAGATGCAGATTGCCGTCATCAGCGACCACTGCGCGCCGGCCCAGGGAACGATCGTCGTGGCGGCCATCGATTCCGCCTTCGCGAACACCGGCGCGTAGTCGAGCGTCCCGAAGTACGCCAGGACGAGGCCGATGCCGAGCACGAAGCCGAAGTCGCCGACGCGGTTGGCGACGAACGCCTTCAGGCTGGCGTAGTTGGCGGTGGGCCGCGTGTACCAGAAGCCGATCAGCAGGTAGGAAACGAGCCCGACGGCCTCCCACCCGAAGAACAGCTGCAGGAAGTTGTTGCTCATCACGAGCATCAGCATCGAGAACGTGAAGAGCGAGATGTACGAGAAGAAGCGCGTGTAGCCGGGGTCGTCGGCCATGTAGCCGATCGTGTACACGTGCACCATCAGCGACACGAACGTGACGACGAGCAGCATCGTCGCGGTCAGCGGGTCGACCAGGAAGCCGATCGCGAGCTTGAAATCGCCCGAGACCAGCCACGCGTACACGTCGCCGTTGAACAAGCGGCCGGCCTGCACGTCGCGGACGACGACGATCGACGCCACGAACGACGCGGCCACGCCCAGAATGCACAGCCAGTGGGAGACGCTGCGGCCGAGCTTCGGCCCCCAGAGGCCGACGACGATCGACGCGACGAGCGGCGCGAACGGGATGAGCAGGTAGACGGCCTTCATCGCGGTCCGCTCATCCCTTGAGCCTGCGCTGCGCCTCGACGTCGATCGAGCCGGTGCCGCGAAACAGCAGCACGAAGATCGCGAGACCGATCGCCGACTCAGCAGCCGCGACCGTCAGGATGAAGAACACGAACACCTGGCCGGCCATGTCGCCCAGGTAGCGCGAGAACGCGATGAAGTTGAGATTGACGGCGAGCAGCATCAGCTCGATCGCCATCAGCATCAGGATGACGTTGCGCCGGTTCAGGAAGATCCCCGCCATGCTGATGGCGAACAGGATCGCCCCCAGCACGAGATAGTGCGTAAGCGTCGGTGCTTCGAGCAGTGGCACTTTCGGACTTCTCCCTGTACGACGGAGCTGCGCGCGGTGGCCGTCTTGTCAGGCCGTTCCGCCGCGAGCTCCCGGCCGGGTGCTAACCCGGCGGTTTTTCGGACGGCAGGTTCACGAGCCGCACGCGATCCTCGCGCCGCGCCTTGACCTGCTGCCCGGGATCCTGATGCTTTCTTTCCCTGCGCTCGCGGTGCGTCAGCGCAATGGCGGCGATGATGGCCACCAGCAGCACGACCGCGGCGATCTCGAACGGATAGACGTAGTGGACGTAGAGCAGCTGCCCCAGCGCCTCCGTATTGCTTCCGGTGGGCGGGGGCGGCGCCGGCGTGCTCGGGCCGATGGCGCTTTCGGCGATCACGAGCGCCATTTCGAACAGCACCAGCGCGCCGACCGCGGCGCCGATCGGCAGATAGCTCCGGAAGTGCTGGCGCATGGTGTCGAAGTTCACGTCGAGCATCATCACGACGAACAGGAACAGCACCATCACGGCGCCGACGTACACCAGCACCAGCGCGATCGCCAGGAACTCCGCGCGCAGCAGCAGCCAGATCGCGGCCGCAGTGAAGAACGACAGCACGAGCCACAGCGCGGCGTGCACCGGGTTGCGGGTCGTGATTACGCGCAGCGCCGCGAAGATCAGGATCACGGCGAAGGCGTAGAACGTGAAGGTGGCGAAGCTCATGCCGTTATCGTTTCATCGGTATGCAGCGTCCTCGGCGCGATCCTTCGCGATCTGGTCCTCGTACCGGTCGCCCACCGCGAGCAGCATCTCCTTCGTGTAGTACAGGTCGCCGCGGCGCTCGCCGTGATACTCGAGGATCCGCGTCTCGACGATCGAGTCGACCGGGCAGCTCTCCTCGCAGAAGCCGCAGAAGATGCACTTGGTGAGGTCGATGTCGTAGCGGGTCGTGCGGCGGGTGCCGTCGTCGCGCTGCTCCGATTCGATGGTGATCGCGAGCGCCGGGCACACCGCCTCGCAGAGCTTGCACGCGATGCAGCGCTCCTCGCCGTTCGGATAGCGACGCAGCGCGTGGAGGCCGCGAAAGCGCGGGCTCGCCGGCGTCTTCTCCTCCGGGAACTGGACGGTGATCTTGCGGGAGAACATGTACCTGCCGGTCACCGCCATCCCGCGTGCGAGCTCGAGCAGGAACCAGGTCCCGAAGAAGTCGCGGATTCGGTCGATCACTTTCATGGTCAATGGAACAGCCCGGCGTAGCGCGTCTGCATCATTGCGCCGAGGAACACGATCCATACGAGCGTCACCGGGATGAACACCTTCCAGCCGAGCCGCATGATCTGGTCGTAGCGATAGCGGGGGAACGTGGCGCGGACCCAGAGGAACACCAGCAGCACGAACGCGACCTTGACGGCGAACCAGCCGATGCCGTCGCCGAATGGACGCATGCCGAAGATCACGGTGTCGTTGAGGATCGGAAATGGCGACAGCCACCCGCCCAGGAACATGGTCGACATCAGCGCGGCGATCAGGATCATGTTCATGTACTCGGCCAGGAAGAACAGCGCGAACGAGATGCCCGAGTACTCGACGTGAAAGCCGGCCACGATCTCCGACTCGCCCTCGGCGACGTCGAACGGATGCCGGTTGGTCTCCGCGATGCCGGCGACGAGATAGACGACGGCGAGCGGCAGGAGCGGCCAGATGTACCAGTAGGCGGCGCCGCCCTCCTGCCCCCGGACGATCTCGCCGAGATTCAGGCTGTTGGCGGCCATCAGCACGCCGACGAGCGCGAATCCCATCGCGATCTCGTAGCTCACGATCTGCGCCGCCGAGCGCAGGCAGCCGAGGAACGCGTACTTCGAGTTGGAGGCCCAGCCGGCCAGAATGATCCCGTACACGCCCATCGACGTCATCGCGAGGATGTAGAGCAGCCCGGCGTCGATGTCGGCGAGCACCAGCGTGTCGCTGAATGGAATCACCGCCCATGCGGCGAGCGCCGGCGCCAGCGCGAGCATCGGCGCGATGAAGAACAGCGCACGGCTCGCGCCCGAAGGCACGATGATCTCCTTGAACAGCATCTTCAGCACGTCGGCGAACGGCTGCAGCAGGCCCATCGGGCCGACGCGGTTCGGACCGATGCGCACCTGCATCCAGCCGATGATCTTGCGTTCCCAGTACGTCAGGTACGCGACGCAGAGGATCAGCGGCACCGCGATGACGACGACCTTGACGAGCGTCCACACCGGCGTCCACCAGGCACCCATTGCGTTTTGCACCGGCAGGAGCAGATCGCCCATGGGGAGTCTCTACGCCTTCTCGACCGTGACGGGTCCGGAGAGACCCTCGAGCCCGCACGTGGACGGATGGGCGGCCGCGACGCGGACGACGCCCGGCGGAACCGCGGCGTCGATCTGCGTCGCAAGCACCGCTTCGCCGCGTCCCTGGCGAATCCTGATCTGCGCACCCTCCTCGAGTCCTAGCTGGTCGAGGAGCGTGCGGCTCACGCGCGCCTTCGGCGGCTTCGCGTCGGCCGTCGCCTGCAGCGAGGGCGCCCGCCGCACGAGCGGGTCGGCGAAATGGATCGGGACGTCGGCCACGCGCTCGATGCCGCCGGCCGGCCGGCCGGGCACCACGATCTCCATCCGCGTCGCGTTCGAAAGCTTGCGCGGCAGGTCGGCCTCCGGGCCGAGCGCGGCGTCGCGCACCTGCTCCGACGTGTCGAACTCGAACCCGGCGAGCTTCAGCATCGTGCCGAGCACGCGCAGCACTTTCCAGCCCGGACGGGTTTCGCCGGCCGGCCGCACGAGCCCGCGGAACGACTGCACGCGGCCTTCGCAATTGACGAACGTCCCCGACGTCTCCGTGAACGGCGCGATCGGCAGCAGCACGTCGGCGTAGCGCATCGCCGATCGGAATGCGGTCAGCACCACGACCAGATCGGCCTTTTCCAGCGCGGCACGCGCCGCGACCGGATTCGCGCAGTCGAATTCCGGCTCCGCGTGCAGCACGACATACGCACGCGGCGATTCGGCGCCATTGGCGCCGAGCATCGCCTGCGCGTTCATGCCGCCGTTTGCGGGCAGCGCACCCGCGAGATGGCCGCCGACGGTGTTGGCCGCTTCGGTGCAGACACCGAGCGTGGCGCCGGTGATTTCGGCGAGCGCGTGCGCGAGCGCGAGGATTTGCGATGCGTCCGGATGCTGGACCGCAAAGTTGCCGAGCAGGATCGCGCGCCGCTCGCCGGACAGCAGGCTCGCGGCAATCACGTCCGCGTTGGCAACGGGCTCGACGCCATGCAGCGCGGCGGGCGCGGGCTTGCCGGCGCCCTGCGCGGCCGCCACGACGATCTGCGCGAGCATGGCGGGCAAGAGCGACGGCACGACGATCGCGCGGTGCGCGACCGGCAGCAGCCAATCGTCGTCGACCGAATGCAGTGACGAGATCTGCGCGCCCTTCTTCGCCGCCTGCCGCAGCCGATGTGCGAGCAGCGGGTGGTCCTTGCGCAGGAAGCTGCCGACGACGAGCGCGCGATCGATGCGGCCGAGATCGGCGATCGGCATGCCGAGGAACGGCGCGCCCGCGCGCACGGCATCATCGCGGAAATCGGCCTGGCGGAGCCGGAAGTCGACGTTGTCGCTGCCGAAGCCGCGAACCAGACGCGCCGCGAGCGCCATCTCCTCGACGGTGGAGTGCGGCGACACGAGCGCACCGACCGCCGCCGGCCCGTGACGCTGGACGACGTCGGCGAGGCCGTTCGCGACGTATTCGAGCGCGGTCGGCCAGTCGACCGTCTTCCATTCGCCGCCGTGCTTCAGCATCGGCTGCGTGAGGCGATCCGGCGTGTTGAGCGCCTCGTACGAGAAGCGGTCCTTGTCCGAAATCCAGCACTCGTTGACCGCCTCGTTCTCGAGCGGCAGCACGCGCATCACGCGGTCGTTCTTGACCTGCACGACCAGGTTGCTGCCGAGGCCGTCGTGCGGCGACACGCTCTTGCGCCGCGCGAGCTCCCACGTGCGGGCGGCGAAGCGGAACGGCTTCGACGTCAGCGCCCCGACCGGACAGAGGTCGATCATGTTGCCCGACAGCTCGGAATCGACGGTGCGCCCGACGAACGCCTCGATCTCCGCGTGCTCGCCGCGGCCGGACATGCCGAGCTCCATCACGCCGGCGATCTCCTGCCCGAAGCGGACGCAGCGCGTGCAGTGGATGCAGCGCGTCATCTCCTCGGCCGAGATCAGCGGCCCCATGTACTTGTGGAAAACGACGCGCTTCTTCTCGCGATACCGCGACGCCGACGCGCCGTAGCCGACCGCCAGGTCCTGCAGCTGGCACTCGCCGCCCTGGTCGCAGATCGGGCAGTCGAGCGGATGGTTGATCAGCAGGAACTCCATAACGCCCTGCTGCGCCTTGATCGCCTGGTCGCTGTGCGTCCAGGCCTTCATTCCTTCGGTGACCGGGGTCGCGCACGCCGGCAGCGGCTTCGGCGCCTTCTCCACCTGCACGAGGCACATCCGGCAGTTGGCGGCGATCGACAGCTTCTTGTGATAGCAGAAATGCGGCACGTAGATGCCGAGCTTGTTCGCGGCATCCAGCACCGTGCTGCCGTGCGGCACCTGCACGGCGCGACCGTCGACCTCGATGTTGAGCAACTGTGCCGTCATCGCCTTATACGTAGTCCGGCACGAGGCAGCGCTTGTGCTCGATGTGATGCGCGAACTCGCTGCGGAAGTGCTTGATGAAGCTCTTCACCGGCAGCGCGGCGGCATCGCCGAGCGCGCAGATCGTGCGGCCCTGGATGTTGTCGGCGACGGACGTGAGCACGTCGAGGTCCTCAAGCCGTCCCGTGCCGTGCTCGATGCGGTTCACCATCCGCCACAGCCATCCGGTACCCTCGCGGCACGGCGTGCACTGGCCGCAGGACTCTTCGTAATAGAAGTACGACAGCCGCATCAGGCTGCGCACCATGCAGCGCGTCTCGTCGAGGACGATCACCGCGCCGGAGCCGAGCATCGATCCGGCCTTCGCGATGGCGTCGTAGTCCATCGTCAGGCCCATCATCACGTCGGCCGGCAGCACGGGCGCCGACGAGCCGCCCGGAATCACCGCCTTCAGCGCGCGCCCGCCGCGGACGCCGCCCGCCATCTCGAGCAGCGCCGGGAAGGGCGTGCCGAGCTTGATCTCGTAGTTGCCGGGGCGCTCGACGTCGCCCGAGACGGAGAAGATCTTCGTGCCGCCGTTGTTCGGCAGGCCGAGGCCCAGGAACCATTCGCCGCCGTTGCGGATGATCCACGGCACCGCGGCCAGCGTCTCGGTGTTGTTGATCGTCGTCGGCTTGCCGTAGAGGCCGTAGCTCGCCGGAAACGGCGGCTTGAAGCGCGGCATGCCCTTCTTGCCTTCGAGCGACTCGAGCAGGGCCGTCTCTTCGCCGCAGATGTACGCGCCGTAGCCGTGGTGGTTGTAGAGATGGAAGCTGAAGTCGCTGCCGAGGATGTTGCGGCCGAGGAACCCGGCGGCGTACGCCTCCTCGATGGCCTCTTCGCAGCGCTCGTAGACGTCCCAGATCTCGCCGTGCACGTAGTTGTAACCGCGCGCGCAGCCCATCGCGTACGCGGCGATGGCCATGCCTTCGAACAGCGAATGCGGGTTGTAGCGGAGGATGTCGCGGTCCTTGAACGTCCCGGGCTCGCCTTCGTCGGAGTTGCACACGAGGTACTTGTCGCCCTGGAACTGCTTCGGCATGAAGCTCCACTTGAGCCCCGTGGGGAAGCCCGCGCCGCCGCGACCGCGCAGCGCCGACTTCTTCACTTCGGCGACCACCTGCTCCGGCGGAATCTTCTCGGCGAGAATCTTCTTGAGCGCCTCGTAGCCGCCCCGCTTCACGTAATCCTCGAGCCGCCAGTTGCGGCCGGTAAGCCCGGCGAGCAGCACGGCATCCGGCCCGTAGTCGATGAATTCGGATGGTGCGTTCATGTTGCCTTTGACACCGTGGCGGCGGCGCCTTCGCCGCGGTCGGCAGCCGCCGACAGCTCGTCGATCAGCGCGTCGAGCGCAGGCGGGTTCATGAAGCTCGCCATCCGCTTGTTGTTCACGAGCACCACGGGCGCGTCGCCGCACGCGCCCATGCATTCGCCTTCCTTCAGCGTGAACTTGCCGTCGCCGGTCGTCTCGCCGAAGTCGATGCCGAGCCGCTTCTTGAGGTGCAGCGCGGCTGCCGTCGCACCCTGCAGCGCGCACGGCAGGTTCGTGCAGATCGTGAGCTTGAAGCGGCCGGTCGGCTTCAGGTTGTACATCGTGTAGAACGTCGCGGCCTCGTAGACGGCGACCGTCGGCATGCCGAGGTGGCGTGCGACGTCGTCCATCACTTCGGGGGGCAGCCAGCCGTGCTCGTCCTGCGCGATGGTGAGCGCCGCCATCACCGCCGACCGCTTCTGGTCGGGCGGGTACTTGGCGACCTCGCCGTCGATGCGCCGGATCGCATCGTCTGAAAGCATCGCCGCGCTCATCGATCGACCGACCCGAACACGATGTCCTGCGTGCCGATGATCGCCACGACGTCGGCGATCATGTGGCCCCGCGACATCTCGTCGAGCGCGGAAAGATGCACGTAGTCGGGCGGGCGCAGCTTGATCCGGTACGGCTTGTTCGCGCCGTCCGAGATCGCGTACACGCCGAACTCGCCCTTCGGGTGTTCGATCGCCGCATAGACCTCGCCGGCCGGCACGTGCATGCCTTCGGTGAAGAGCTTGAAGTGGTGGATCAGCTCTTCCATGTTCTCCTTCATCGCCTCGCGCGGCGGCGGCGCCACCTTGTGGTTGTCGACGATCACCGGGCCCGGATTGGCGCGCAGCCAGTCGATGCACTGGACGATGATGCGGTTCGACTGGCGCATCTCCTCGATGCGAACGAGATAGCGGTCGTAGCAGTCGCCGTTGATGCCGACGGGTATTTCGAACTCGAGCCGGTGGTACGCGGCGTACGGCTGCTTGCGCCGCAGATCCCACGGCACGCCGGAGCCCCGCAGCATCGCGCCCGTGAAGCCCAGCGCCTGCGCCCGCTCCGCGGTGACGACGCCGATGCCGACCGTGCGCTGCTTCCAGATCCGGTTGTCGGTCAGCAGCGTCTCGTAGTCGTCGACGTAGCCGGGAAACCGGCGCGTGAAATCCTCGATGAAATCGAGCAGCGACCCCTGGCGGTTCTCGTTCAGCGACTTCATCTCGCGCGCGTTGCGCGTCTTCATCGCCTGGTACTGCGGCATCCGGTCGGGGAGGTCGCGGTAGACGCCTCCCGGCCGGTAGTACGCCGCGTGCATCCGCGCGCCGGACACCGCCTCGTACATGTCGAACAGGTCCTCGCGCTCGCGGAATGCGTACAGGAAGACCGTCATCGCACCGATGTCGAGCGAATGGGATCCGAGCCACAGCAGGTGGTTCAGGATCCGCGTGATCTCGTCGAACATCGTGCGGATGTACAGCGCGCGCACGGGAACGTCGATGCCGAGGAGCCGCTCGATGGCGAGGCAGTACGCGTGCTCGTTGCACATCATGGACACGTAGTCGAGGCGGTCCATGTACGGCAGCGACTGGATCCACGTCTTGTGCTCGGCCAGCTTCTCGGTCGCTCGATGCAGCAGGCCGATGTGCGGATCGGCGCGCTCGATCACTTCGCCGTCGAGCTCGAGCACGAGTCGCAGGACACCGTGGGCCGCGGGATGCTGCGGCCCAAAGTTCATCGTGTAATTACGAATTTCAGCCACGAAGCTCTGTGCGCAAATCGACGTTGCTGGAGGGCCGAAGCGTTACACGATGAACTTCGGCGACTGCTGACTTGCGGAGCAAGTTAAGCGGAGCGGCAAGCTTTCGAGCCGCGCAGCGGCAGTCGCTCAAATTCATCCCGTAGTTTCTCATCTCGGCCACTATTCGTTTTCCGCGTAGTTCTCTTCGCGGACGACGCGCGGCGTGACCTCGCGCGGCTCGATCGTCACCGGCTGGTAGATCACGCGCGCCTGCTCGGGGTCGTAGCGCATCTCGACGTAGCCCGACAGCGGGAAATCCTTGCGGAACGGATGGCCGACGAACCCGTAGTCGGTCAGCAGCCGGCGAAGGTCGGGGTGTCCCGGGAACATGATCCCGTACAGGTCGAACGCCTCGCGCTCGAACCAGTTCACCGCCGGCCAGATATCGATGACGCTCGGCACGACCGGAAAATCGTCGTCCGGCGCGAATGTGCGCACGCGAAGACGACGGTTGTGCGACAGCGACAGCAGGTGCGACACGACGCCATAGCGGGCGCCTTCCCACGCGCTGCCGCCATAGCTCGAGTAGTCGACGCCGCAAAGGTCGATCAGCATCTCGAAGCGCAGGTCGGCGCGGTCGCGCAGCGATCGCATCACGTCGATGTAGCGGTCGGCGTCGACGACGACCGTGATCTCGCCGAACGCCTCAGTGAGGCTCTTGAGCGTGCCTTCGCGGAACGCCGCGCCGAGCGCCGCGACCAGTTGTCCGGTTTCGGCGGCCATCAGCGGGCGATCGTGTTCGTGCGCCAGATCTTGTTCTGCAGCTGGATAATTCCGTACAGCAGCGCCTCCGCGGTGGGAGGACAACCCGGAACGTAGATGTCGACCGGCACGATGCGGTCGCAGCCGCGCACGACCGAGTACGAGTAGTGGTAGTAGCCGCCGCCGTTGGCGCACGAGCCCATCGAGATCACCCACCGCGGCTCGGCCATCTGGTCGTAGACCTTCCGCAGCGCCGGCGCCATCTTGTTGCAGAGCGTGCCGGCGACGATCATCACGTCGGACTGGCGCGGGCTCGGCCGGAAGATGACGCCGAACCGGTCGAGGTCGTAGCGGGCCGCGCCCGCATGCATCATCTCGACGGCGCAGCACGCGAGGCCGAACGTGACCGGCCACATCGAGCCGTTGCGCGCCCAGTTGATCACGCTGTCGAGCGACGTGGTGACGAAACCCTTTTCGAGAACGCCTTCGATGGCCATTTCAGTTCCGTTTCACTCCCACTCCAGCGCACCGCGCTTCCATTCGTATATGAAGCCGATCACGAGGATGAGCAAGAACACCATCATCGCCGCGAATCCGAAGAAGCCGACGTCGTTCAGGACGACCGCCCACGGGAAAAGGAACGCGATCTCGAGGTCGAAGAGAATGAACAGGATCGCCACGAGGTAGTAGCGAACGTCGAACTTCATCCGCGCGTCCTCGAAGGCCTCGAAGCCGCATTCGTACGGTGAAAGCTTTTCCGGATCCGGCCGGTTGGGTGACACGAACCGGCCCACGCCGAGCAGCAGCGCTCCGAGGCCCAGCCCGAACAGGATGAAGAGGAGGATCGGAAAGTATTGTTCGAGCATGTTCTGATTCATGGTGCCGACGGGGAGACTCGAACTCCCACGGCTTGCGCCACTGCCCCCTCAAGACAGCGTGTCTACCAATTTCACCACGTCGGCTCGTTGCCTGTCGCTTACTTCGGAACCTCCGCCGGACTCGCAGCGCCCGCGGGCGTCGGCGTGCCCGCCGGTGCGGGTGCGGGCTGCGGCACGTCGCTCGGCTTTGCCGGAACGGCGCGATCCGTCACGCCCTTGTCCATGATGCCTCTTTCCATCACGCCCTTATCCATCACGCCTTGCGGTCCGCCCGCGTGCTGCGATCCGAAGTACGTGAGAGCGACGCTGGTGAGGAAGAACACCGTCGCCAGGACCGCCGTCGTGCGTGACAGGAAATTGGCCGAGCCGGCGGCACCGAACAGGCTGCCCGACGACCCGCCGCCGAACGCGGCACCCATGTCGGCGCCTTTGCCGTGCTGGAGCAGCACGAAGCCGCACACGGCGAGCGCCGCGAGCACGTGCAACGCCAGTACAGCCGATTCCATGACGTTCATTGCTCTTCCTTGTTCGCGCGCAGCCGTTTAGGCACGCGCGATTGTCAAAAATTCATCCGCGTCGAGGGACGCGCCCCCGACCAGTCCGCCGTCGATGTCCGGCATGGCGAACAGCGCCGCGGCATTGGCCGCCTTGACGCTTCCGCCGTACAACAGCGGGACGTTCGCGCCACCCGCCGCAGCGAGTTGCGCCCGAAGCGCCGCGTGCACCGCCTGCGCCTGATCCGGCGACGCCGTGCGCCCCGTGCCGATCGCCCACACCGGCTCGTACGCGACGACGATCCGCGCGAGGTCGGCACCGAGCGCGGCAATCAGCGCCGCGGCCTGCCGCCCGATCACTGCGCCGGTCTCGCCGCGCTCCCGTTCGGCCAGCGTCTCGCCCAGGCACGCAATCGGAACGAGCGCCGCATCGAGCGCCGCGCGCGCCTTCGCGCCGACCACCGAATCCGTCTCGCCATGCAACTGCCGTCGCTCGGAATGACCGACGATCGCATACCGGCACCCGAACTCCGCCACCATCGACGCCGACACGTCGCCCGTGTAGGCGCCCTGCCGATGCTCGCTGACATCCTGCGCACCCCACGCCACCGCGCTGCCGGTCAGCGTCGCCTGCGCCTGCGCGAGGTACGGCGCGGGCACGCAAACCGCCAGCTCGCGCGACTGCGCCCCCGCCCATTCGGACGCAAGGCGGCCGAGCAGCCGCGCATTGGCGGCGAGCCCGCCGTTCATTTTCCAGTTGCCGACGACGAGCCTGCGGCGCACGTCCGTTCCGCGCGGCGAGCGCGCGAGCCAAAGCTGTAGATTTTACCGCGTTGCAGCAACCGGGGCAACGCGACGAGCACGTCCGGGGCAGGACGCACCCGGCGACGGCGCGGCTACGTCAGGCGCCGGCGAGCCGGCGGAGGCGCCGGATGACCGGCGGAAGAAACCACGCGGCGAGCGTCAAGGCGCCGAGCGCGGCCGCGATCGGCCGGCTGAAGAAGCCGAGCAGGTTGTCGTCGGACTTGATCATCGAAGTGACGAAGTTCTCCTCCAGCATGCCGCCGAGGACCACGCCGAGGATCGCGGGCGCGCTCGGAAAGCCGTTCTCCTCCAGCACGTACGCGGCGAGACCGGCGACGAGCATCACGCCGACGTCGAACATCGTGTTGTTGATCGCGAACGTGCCGACGACGCAGAACAGCATGATCAGCGGCATCAGCACGTTGCGCGGCACGCGCAGGATCTGCTTCGCCACCTTGATGCACAGGAAGCCGAGCGGGATCATCAGCAGGTTCGCCACGATGAACAGCAGGTAGACGGCGTAGATGTTCTGCGGGTTCTGCGTGAAGAGCGTCGGTCCCGGGTTCATGTTCTTCATGTAGAGGACGCCGATCACGATCGCGGTGATCGAATCGCCGGGGATGCCGAACACGAGCGCCGGAATCCATGCGCCGGCGAGCGCGCTGTTGTTCGCGGCGCCGGACTCCACGATGCCCTCGACGTGCCCGGTGCCGAACTTCTCCGGCTCCTTCGAGAATTTCTTGCTGATCGCGTAGCTCATCCACGCCGCGATGTCGGCGCCCGCGCCCGGCAATGCGCCGACCGCCGTGCCGACGATGTTGCCGCGCATGATCTGCACCGGATAGCGCTTCGTGAGCGCCCACATCCCCTTGAACACGTTGCCGATCGGCTGGTCGACGATCGTGAGCTTGGGCGCCGTGTCGACGGCATAGCGGATGATCTCCGACACCGCGAACATGCCGATCATCATCGGGATGAGCCCGATGCCCCCCAGGAGCTCGGTGCTGCCGAACGTGAATCGCGGATACCCGGCGGGGTTGCCGAGTCCCACGCAGGCTACGAGCAGGCCGAGGAGCAGCGAGACCATGCCCTTGAGCGGCCGCTCCGCCGTGATGACGATCGCGCAGGACAGGCCGAGCAGCACGAGCCAGAAGTATTCGAACGACGAGAAGCGCAGCGCGAAATCGGCGAGCGCGGGCGCCGATAGGATCAGGACCGCCGTGCCGAACAGTCCCCCGATCGCGCTGAAAACGAGGCCCGCGCCGAGCGCGAGCTCGGTCTGTCCCTTGCGCGTCATCGCGTAGGCCTCGTCGGTGTACGCCGCCGACGCCGGCGTTCCGGGCATCCGCAGCAGGCATCCCGGAACGTCCCCGGCGAAGATCGCCATCGCCGTGGCCGACACGATCGCCGCGATCGCGGGAATGGGCGCCATGAAGAACGTCACCGGCACGAGCAGCGCCGTCGCCATCGTCGCCGTGAGTCCCGGGACGGCGCCCACGAACAGGCCGAACAGCGACGCGGCGAACATGACCCACAGGTTGTAGGGGTCGAACACCATCTGCAGCGCAATGCCGATGTCGTGCACGCGTCAACGACCCCGGTGCAGGAAGGGTGTGCGAGGAGCGCGCACGCGCAATGGCTGCGCGCCGGCGGGGCGCGGGAATCGCGGCGGCACGCTCAAAACGCGAAGCGCTCGAGCACGCCCCAGGGCAGCGGCACGCGCAGCAGCTTGTAGAACGCGTACCAGATGACCGCAGTGCCGACGACCGCGATCACGGCCGCCGTCACCGGGCGCACGCCGAAAGCGATGAACATCGCGAAAAGCGCGAGCGGCGCGACGATCAGGAAGCCGACGCTGTTCGAGAGCAGGATGAGGGCGATCGCCGTGCCGACAAGCGACACGAAAGCCCACGCGTGGCGGCGCGACGCGACCCACGGCAGCAGCTCGATCCAGGGCCGGCCGGCGCGATCGCGCACGCCACCACGGATCAGCAGGATCGCGCATGCGATCAGCGCGGCGGCAATCGTTCCGGGAAAGAGCCCCGGGCCGACATCCTGCCCGGGGATCTTGGGGAACGACTGTACGTGCCAGAGAATGCCGACGCCCAACGCGAGCAGCAGCGCGCCGAAAACGGCGTCGTTGATTTTCACTTGGCGATGCCGACCGTCTTCATCACCTTGCCCATGTCGGCGTCACCCTTCGCCATGTACTTCGCGAAGTCGTCCTGCCGCGCCCATTCGCCGCCGAAGCCGCGCTGCGCGAGGAAGTCCTTGTACTCCTTGCTCTGGTATGCCTTCTCGATGGCGTTGGTCAGCTTGTCGACGATCTCCTTCGGCGTGCCCTTCGGCATCGCGAAGCCGCGCCACGCGGCCGTCTTCCAGTCGCTGCCGGTCGCCTGCTTGATCGTCGGCAGATTGGGATAGAGCGCCGGCGCCTTGTCGGCGAAAATCGCGAGCGACTTCACCTTGCCCGCGTCGATCAGCGCGCGCGCTTCGGGAATCGAGCATGGCACGATGTCGACGCCGCCCGCCACGAGATCCTGCAGCCCGGGCGCCGCGCCGTTCGACGGCACCCACGGCACCGCATTCGGGTCGATCTTGAGATCGCTCAACAGGCCCGCGATCGCGAGCTGCCAGATGCCGCCCTGGCCGGTCCCCGAGGCCTTCAGCTTGCCGGGATTCGCCTTGATCGCGGCGATCACGTCCTTCACCGATTTGTACGGCGAATCGGCGCGCACCTGGAACCCCGCCGCGTCGGCATTGACGAGCGCGAGCGGCTGATACGAGGTCGGCGACAGCTCGGTCAACCCCTGCCAATGCATCATCGTGATCTCCACGGTGATGAGGCCGAGCGTGTAGCCGTCGGCCGCTGCCTGCGCGATCGCGCTGTGGCCGACGACGCCGTTTCCGCCGGTGCGATTGACGACGTTCACCGGCTGCCCGAGGTCCTTTTCGAGATAAGCGCCGAAGAAGCGTGCCACGGCGTCGGTGCCGCCGCCTGCGCCCCACGGCACGATCAGCGTGATCGGGCGCTCCGGATACGCGGCGAGCGCGGTACCCGTGCACAGCGCGAGCAATGCGGCGGCGAAGATGCGAGCCAGGCGATGCATGGGGTTTCCTCCTTTGTTGTGTGCGGTCGAAGAATATCAGCTAACGCCGTCCGCCAGCCAGCAGGCACTGCGGCGCCCGGGCGCGACGTCGAACAGCGGCGGCGCGCTCTCCCGGCAGCGCGCCATCACGCGCGGGCAACGCGGATGGAAATGACATCCGGATGGGGGATCAAGCGGCGACGGGATCTCGCCCTTGATGGGCACGTACGTGCGCTTACCGGGCTCGACGCGCCCGACCTCTGCCAGCAGCGCCTGCGTGTACGGATGGCTCGGCGCGGCGAACAGCGCCTCCGTGGGCGCGGTCTCGACGACACGCCCCAGATACATGACGACGACGCGATCGGACAGATAGCGGACGACGCCGAGGTCGTGGCTGATGAACAGATACGTCAGGTTGAGCGCGCTCTTCAGGTCCATGAACAGGTTCAGCACCTGCGCCTGGATCGACACGTCGAGAGCGGCCACCGACTCGTCGCATACGAGGAACTCCGGCTGCACCGCGAGCGCGCGGGCGATGCCGATGCGCGCTCGCTGGCCGCCCGAGAACTGATGCGGATAGCGGCGCATCAGCCCGGGATCGAGGCCGACGCGATTCAGCATCGTGGCGACGTAGTCGCGGCGCTTCGTCGCCGCGATCAACCCATGCGCGACCGGCGCTTCGCCGACGATGTCGACAACGCGCATGCGCGGATTGAGCGACGCATACGGATCCTGGAAGATCATCTGCAGCTTGAGTTGCTGGCGACGCGCTTCCGCCGGCGCTTGTTCGCCGAGACGCTGGCCGCGCCAGTAGCGCTCGCCCGCCGACAGCGGGAGCAGGCCGGCGGCAAGCCGCCCGAGCGTCGACTTGCCGCAGCCGGATTCGCCGACGAGGCCGACCACTTCGCCGGGATGCACGGCGATGTCGACGTTGTCGACCGCGTGCACGACTTCCTCGCGCACGTTGGCGCCGAGGCGGTTGCCGATCTTCGCCGCAAGATCGAGCGTCTTGACGAAGCGCTTCGATGCGCCGCGCAGCTCGATCAGAGGGGTCGATCCCGCGATCCCGGCCGCAGCACCGCTCATCGAGCGCCCGCCACGGTCGCAACGGCGGCTTCCAGCGGATGGTGGCAGCGGATCGTGCGTCCCTCTTCCGGTGCCGTTTCGCGCGGCGTGTTCACGCAGTCGGGCTGCGCACGCGCGCAGCGCTCGCGAAACGGACAGCCGGGCGGCAGGTCCAGCAGCGACGGCGTCATGCCCGGAATCTGCGCGAGCCGTCCGCCGCGCGGATGGTTGGAGGGAACCGAATCGAGCAGCCCGCGCGTGTACGGATGGCGCGGCGCGCCGAGCACGGCGGCCGCGCTTCCCTGCTCGACGATGCGCCCGGCGTACATGACGCAAACGCGGTCGGCAAGGCCTGCGATCACCGACAGGTCGTGCGTGATCCAGATGAGCGCGGTGCCCGTTTCGCGCGTCAGCTTCTGCATTTCGTAGAGGATCTGGCCCTGGATCGTGACGTCGAGCGCCGTGGTGGGCTCGTCGGCGATCACGAGATCGGGCCGGTTGAGCAGCGCGATGGCGATCGCCACGCGCTGGCGCATGCCGCCCGAGAACTGGTGCGGATACGCGGCGAGACGCTCTTCGGGCGAAGGGATGCCGACGCGCGCGAGCGCATCGCGCGCGCGCGCCCGCGCGGCGGCCGCGCTCGTCTTCTCGTGCGCGGCGATCGCCTCGGTCATCTGCACGTCGATGCGCAGGACCGGATTCAGCGTCATCATCGGGTCCTGGAAGATCATCGCGACGCGGTTGCCGCGGATGCGCCGCAAGCCTTCCGCCGGCAGCGCGCGCAGGTCGGCGCCGTTCAGGCGGATCGCGCCCTCGACGATGCGCCCGGGCGGATCGATCAGGCCCATGATCGAATAGCCGGTCATCGACTTGCCCGAGCCCGATTCGCCGACGAGCCCGAGCACTTCGCCGCGCGCGACACTGAACGACACGTCGTCGACCGCCTTGACCACGCCCTGCTTCGTGAAGAAATGCGTGCGCAGCCCGTCGACCTCGAGCACCGCGCTCATCGCTGGAGACGGGGATTCAGCACGTCGCGCAACTGATCCGCGACGAGATTGATGCTGACGATCGTCAGCAGCAGCGCGAGCCCGGGAAAGAAGCTGATCCAGTATTTTCCGGACAGCAGGTACTGATAGCCGTTGGCGATCAGCAGGCCGAGCGACGGCTCGGTGATCGGCAGGCCGAGGCCCAGGAACGACAGCGTCGCCTCGAGCGCGATCGCCGCCGCCACCTGCACGGTCGCCACGACGATCATCGGCGGCAGGCAGTTCGGCAGCAGATGGCGAAACACGATGCGCGCGGGCGATAGCGCGAGGCAATGCGCGGCCTCGATGTATTCCTTGCGCTTCTCGACGAGCGCGGCGGAGCGGACGGTACGCGCGTAATACGCCCACTGCACGGTGACGAGCGCCGTGATCACCTTGCCGGTGCCCTGGCCCAGGACCGCGATCAGGATCAGTGCGATCAGGATCGACGGGAACGAAAGCTGGATGTCGACGATGCGCATGATCAGCTGCTCGACGCGCCCGCCGACGTAGGCGGCCGTGAGCCCGGCCGCGAGCCCGATCACCAGCGCGAGCACCGTGCTGATCACGCCCACCGCGAGCGAGATGCGCAGGCCGTAGAAGATCGCGGACAGCATGTCGCGGCCCTGATCGTCGGTGCCGAGCCAGAACGTGCCGCCGGCGCCCGATGGCGACCCCGGCGGCAGCTTGCTGTCGAGAATGTCGATCTGCGCGAGGTCGTAGGGATTCTGCGGCGAGATCAGCGGCGCGAAGACCGCCGCCGCCACGACGAGAGCGAGCAGCGCGAGGCCGGCCACCGCGATCGGATTGGCGAGGAAATCGCTCGCGATCCTCTTGAACGGCGACGCGCCGTCACGCATCGCCGGTACGACGACCGGTGCGTCCATCGGCGTGCTCAAGATGCCCTCACGTCCCGGTCTCGGTCAGGCGCACGCGCGGATCGAGAATCGAGTACAGGATGTCGACCAGCAGGTTGATGACGATGAAGAACGTCACGATGACGAGCAGGTACGCGACGATCACGGGACGGTCGAGCAGGTTGATCGAATCGATCAGGAGCTTGCCCATCCCCGGCCACGCGAAGACGCTTTCGGTGACGATCGCGAACGCGATCAGCGCGCCGAACTGCAGGCCGATGACCGTCACGATCGGAATCAGGATGTTGCGCAGCACGTGCACGCCGATCACGCGCAGGTTCGTGAGGCCCTTGGCGCGCGCGAACTTGACGTAGTCCTGCAGCAGCGCCTCGTGCGCGCCCGAGCGCGTGAGCCGGATCAGCAGCGCGACGTTGAACAGCGCCAGGTTAGTCGCCGGAAGGATCAGGTGTCGCCAGCCCTCGACGGACAGGAACGACACGGGCACGCCGAGCAGGTCGACGGTGGGGCCGCGGCCGTTCGACGGCAGCCAGCCGAGGATCACCGAGAACACCATGATCAGCATCAGGCCAACCCAGAACGTCGGCAGCGAGAACCCGAGGATCGAGCCCGCCATGATCGCGCGTCCCGCAACGCTCGTCGGCCGCAGGCCTGCCCACAGTCCGAGCGGGATGCCGAGGACGATCGCGATCAGCATCGCCGCCGCCGCGAGCTCGAGCGTCGCCGGCATGCGCTCCAGAATCAGCCCGAGCGCGGAAGTCGCGTGCACGAACGAGCGGCCGAGATCGCCGTGAAACGCGCCGGAGAGGAAGCTCAGGTATTGCTCGGGAAGGCTCTTGTCGAGGCCGAGCGCCGCGATGGCGCGCTCGCGATCCTGCTGGTCGGCCTGCGGATTGATCAGGATGTCGATCGGATTGCCGACGGCGTAGACGCCGACGAACACCAGCAGCGACATCACCAGCAGGACGACGACGCTCTGCAGGCTGCGACGGATGATGAAAACTAGCACGGGCGAAAGTGAAAACCTACTTTCGCCCGGGGGTGCTACCGCCGAATCGCGGGCGAAGCCCGTCGATTCGGCGCGGCAACGGCACGATCAAGGTTGTTTTGCGGCAGGCCGGAACTGGAACGCGAGCGTGTACTCGTCGGTGCGCGGCGTGTACTGCACGTTCTTCTTCGTCGCCCAGATCGTGAACTGGAAGTGCACGGGCATCAGGCCGAGGTCGGACATCGCGAGCTCGGTCGCGCGCTGCAGCATCGTGCGCCGGTTCTCGTCGTCCACCTGCTGCAGCGCCTGCTCGATCAGGTAGTCGACCTTAACGTTGCTGTAGCGGCCCCAGTTGACGGCGCCCAGCCCCTTGTCGCGATTGAACGTCGCGAGCAGCGAGCGCAGCGGCGACGACGCCTCCCCGGTCGACGCGCCCCAGCCCACCATGTGGAAGCTGAACTCCTGCTTGCTCGCACGACCTGAGTACGGGCCCATCGGCGCGGTTTCCACCTTGGAATTGATGCCGACGCGCGTCAGCATCTGCGCCACCGCCTGCACGATCTTCTCGTCGTTGACGTAGCGGCCCGCCGGACCGTGGATCGTCAGGTTGAAGCCATCGGGGTAGCCCGCCTGCGCGAGCAGTTTTTTCGCGCCTTCAGGGTCGTACGCATCGGCCTTGAGTCCCGGAACGTTGCCGAAGAGCTTGTCCGACACGAGCTGCCCGGACGGAATCGCCTGCCCTTCCATCACGCGGTCGGCGATCGCCTGGCGGTTGATCGCCTTGGAGATCGCGTGCCGGACGCGCGGGTCGGTGAGCGGGTTCTTCGCGAGCGGCTTCCCGTCCTTGCCGGTGATGAACGGACTCGACCGGTCGAGATGGTCGAAATTGAAATAGATGACGCGGTGCGAGATCTTCGACGTCACCGTGAACCGGGGGTCCGCCTTGATACGTGCGAGGTCGGCAGTCGGCGGCTGCTCGATCGCGTCGACGTCGCCCGACAGCAGCGCGGCGACCCGCGCCGCCTCGTTCTTGATGATGCGGAACGTCACTTTCTCCCAGTACGGCTTCTCGCCCCAATACGAGTCGTTGCGCACGAGCTCGACGCGGTCGCCGTTGGCGTAGCGGACGAACTTGTAGCGGCCGCTGCCGATCGCCGCCTTGCCGGAGTTGAAGTCCTCGGTCGAGGCGCCGGTCGCCACCTTTTTCGACACGATGTAGATCGTCGACAGGTCGTTCGGCATCAGCGGATGCGGTGCCGCAGTCTTGAACCTTATCGTGTACGGATCGACGATCTCCTTGGCGATGATCGCCTTCGTATACGCGGAGAACGGCCCCGGGCTGTTCGGCACCTGCGGCACGCGGTCGATCGAGAACGCGACGTCCTCGGCGGTGAGCTCGCTGCCGTCGTGGAACTTGACGCCCTTGCGCAGTTTGAACTCCCACGTCTTGTCGTCGATCGTCTTCCACGACGTCGCGAGCCCCGGGATCATCTTCGAATCCGGGTCCATCTGCACCAGCTTGTCGAAGATGTGCTCGGCGACGTTGTTGTTCGGGAACAGGTTGAAGAAATGCGGATCGATCGAAGTCACGTCGGCGGCGACCGCGATCTTCAGCTCCTGGCCGGCGGCAGGAAGCGCGACCAGCGCGGCGGCGAACGCGAGCGCGCCGAGCAAGCGTTGAGTGAACGGGCTTTGCATGGGGACCTCGACTGTGGGACGGTGGCGCGCCTCGGCCGGGCGCTTTCGAGCGCGCAATCTAGCGCGAAGCCGATGGCGCGTCAAAGTGGGATCAGTCGCAGCTCGGCAAGTGGTTTTGCACCAGCGCCTCCAGCTCGGCGTACAGCGCATCTGCCGTCGCGGCGTCGCGGTCGGCGAGCTCGCGCGCGCCGCGCTCGGTCAGGCGCGCACCCGCGTCGCTCCAGCCGGTGCTCGATACGAAGCGACCTCGCGCGTACTCCGTCTCCGACCGATGATGACCATCGCCATACCAGGTGCGCGTGAGGCCGTCCCGCGCGCCGCGCCGCCACGCCGATTCGAATCGCCGCGGCGGCTCGGCACCGCCCTTGCGGTCGTACCACGTCGCGAGCGTGCCGTTGCGCACGCCTTCGTCGTACGGTATGTGCGCGAGGCGCGCGCCGCTATCGTTCCAGAAGATGAACGATCCGGTCCGCTTGCCGTAGTGAAACGCGCCGGCGACGCGCAGCGCGCCATCGCCGTTGCGCAGCTCGTAGTTCCCGTGCGGCTGGCCGTCGCGGCACGTCGCGTCGACGGTCCACGCGGAGCTGGCTGGCGCGGCGGCGCCCGCGGCCGCGCACAGCACGAGCGGCAGAAGCGCGATCAGCCGCGCGAGCGGGCCCACCATGCGGCCAGCTCGCCGACGATGCCCCGGCGGAACGCGAGCACGCACACGACGAAGATCGCGCCGGTGATCACGGTCACCCATTCGCCAAAGCCGGCGAGGTAGCTCTCGAGCGCAATGATGATGAATGCGCCGACGACCGGACCGAATATCGTGCCCATGCCGCCGAGCAGCGTCATCAGCACCACTTCGCCGGACATCGTCCAGTGCACGTCGGTCAGCGAGGCCAGCTGGAACACGATCGCCTTGACGGCGCCGGCAAGCCCGGCGAGCGTCGCGGAGAGGATGAAGGCGATCAACTTGTAGCGGTCGGCGTCGTAGCCGAGCGAGATCGCGCGCGGCTCGTTCTCCCGGATCGCCTTCAGCACTTGCCCGAACGGCGAATGGATCACGCGATAGATGAACAGGAAGCCGAGCACGAAGATCGCGAGCACGACGTAGTACATCGTCAGGATCTGCGACAGGTCGAGCACGCCGAATAGCACGCCGCGCGGCACCGACTGGATGCCGTCCTCGCCGTGCGTGAATGGCGTCTGCAGGTAGAAAAAATACATCATCTGCGCGACGGCGAGCGTGATCATCGCGAAATAGATGCCCTGCCGACGGATCGCGAGTGCACCCACGACGGCGCCGAGCGCCGCCGACGCGACGGTGCCGGCGAGGATCGCGAATTCCGGTGGAAAGCCCCAGACCTTCGCCGCGTGCGCGCAGACGTAGCCCGCCGTGCCGAGGAACATCGCGTGCCCGAAGGAGAGCAGGCCGCCGAAGCCGAGCAGCAGGTTGAACGCGCACGCGAAGAGCGCGAAGCACAGCGCCTTCATCATGAACACCGGATAGATGCCGGCGAACGGCGCGATCGCGAGCAGCGCCGTCATCACCGCCGTTCCGGCGAGCACGCCGGTGCGCGAGCGGCGCGCGGCGACAGCGATCGGCGCGGCAGTTGCCATCAGCGCTCCCGTCCGAACAGGCCGGCCGGCTTGATCATCAGCACGATGACCATGATGACGAAGATCACCGTGTTGGAAGCTTCGGGATAGAAATATTTCGTGAGCCCTTCGACGACGCCGAGGCCGAATCCAGTCAGGATGGCGCCCATGATCGAGCCCATGCCGCCGATGACGACCACGGCGAACACGACGATGATGAGGTCGGCGCCCATCAGCGGGTTCACCTGGTAGATGGGCGCGGCCATCACGCCCGCGAGCGCGGCGAGCGCCACGCCGAAGCCGAACGTGAGCGTGATCATCCGCGGGACGTTGATGCCGAACGCTTGCACCAGCGCCGGATTCTCGGTGGCCGCGCGCAGGTAGCTGCCGAGCTTCGTGCGCTCGATCACGTACCACGTCGTCAGGCAGACGATGAGCGACGCGATGATCACCCAGCCGCGGTAGATCGGCAGGAACATGAAGCCCAGGTTCACGCCGCCCTGCAGCGCCGCGGGGATCTGGTAGGGAAGGCCCGACGATCCGAACTCGTTGCGAAAGACGCCCTGGATGACGAGCGCGAGCCCGAACGTCAGCAGCAGGCCATAGAGGTGGTCGAGCTTGTAGAGCCGCGAGAGCATCGTCCGCTCGATCAGCATGCCGAAGAGGCCCACCGCGATCGGCGCGATGACGAGCGCGGGCCAGTACCCGATGCCCGTTCCGCCGATCGTCGCCTTGTTCAGGAGGAACCAGGCGCAGAACGCGCCCATCATGTACTGCGCGCCGTGCGTGAAATTGATGATGTTGAGCAGGCCGAAGATCACCGCGAGGCCGAGCGACAGCATCGCGTAGAACGCGCCGTTGATGAGGCCGATCAGCAGCTGGCCGAACAGTGCCTGCATGTCGATGCTCTCAAAAGCGGGACGAGGGATGGGGGGCCGGGGACGAGCGTACCCGGTCGCAACGACATTGCGCAGCCACGGTCATCCCCCGTTCCTCGCCTCGTTCTTTCGTTACTTCACCAGCGGGCAACCGCCTTCGCTCATCGGCCGGAACGCCTGGTCGGCCGGAATCGTCGCCCGCACCTTGTAGTAGTCCCACGGATACTTCGATTCCGACGGCTTCTTGACCTCGACCAGGTACGCCGGATGGATCTTCCGGCCATCGGCGCGGATCGTTCCCTTGCCGAACAGCGGATCGTCGGTCGGCGTCTCCTTCATCTTGGCCACGACCTTCGCGCCGTCGTCGCTCTTCAGCGCCTCGACGGCCTTCAGGTAGTGGAGGACCGAGGCGTAGACGCCGGCGTGGACCATCGACGGATGGATGCCCTTGTCACGCTCGGCGAAGCGCTTCGCGAACGCGCGCGTCTGGTCGTTCATGTCCCAGTAGAACGTGTTGGTGATGATCAGGCCTTGCGCGTTCTGCAGGCCGAGCGCGTGGACGTCGGTGATGAACACGAGCAGTCCGGCCAGGTTCTGGCCGCCCTTGACGATGCCGAATTCGGCCGCCTGCTTGATCGAGTTCGTCGTATCGCCGCCGGCGTTCGCGAGGCCGATGATCTTGGCCTTCGAGGACTGCGCCTGCAGAAGGAACGAGCTGAAGTCCTGCGTGTTGAGCGGCACCTTGACGGCGCCGAGCACCTTGCCGCCGCTCTTCGTCACGACCGCCGCCGTGTCGCGCTCGAGCGCGTGGCCGAACGCGTAATCAGCGGTGATGAAGAACCACGTGTCGCCGCCGCTCTTCACGATCGCGCCGCCGGTGCCGTTGGCGAGCATCCACGTGTCGTAGGTCCAGTGCACGGTGTTCGGCGTGCACGCCTTGCCGGTCAGGTCCGACGACGCCGGGCCGTTCGCAAGGAACACCTTGTTCTTGTCCTTGGTAATCTGGTTGACCGCGAGTGCGACGCCCGAATTCGGCACGTCGACGATGACGTCGACCTTGTCCGTGTCGTACCACTGGCGTGCGATCGCCGAGCCCACGTCAGGCTTGTTCTGATGGTCGGCGGAAACATATTCGACCTTGAACCCGCGCTTCTCGATGCCCGAATCCTCGACCGCCATGTGCGCCGCGACGACCGAGCCCGCGCCTGCGAGGTCCGTGTACAGGCTCGACATGTCGGACAGGATGCCGATCTTGATCACGTTGTCGGAAATCTGTGCGTGCGCGACGCCCGCGGCGAAAGCGCCCGCGATGGTAAGCGCAAGCAAATTGCGTTTGAACGACTTCATCTGCATCCTCCGGTTGAAAAAACGACGGGCCGTTACACGCCCAGATACTCGTGCAGCTTGCCCATGTTCCGATCGAGCTCGGCATTGGGAATCATGTCGATGATCCGGCCGTGCTCCATCACGTAGTGCCGATCCGCGACGGTGGCCGCGAAGCGGAAATTCTGCTCGACGAGCAGGATCGTGAAGCCCTGCGCCTTCAGCGTGCCGATCGTCCGCCCGATTTGCTGCACGATGACCGGCGCCAGACCCTCGGTCGGCTCGTCCAGCAAAAGCAGCCGCGCGCCGGTGCGCAGAATGCGACCGATCGCCAGCATCTGCTGCTCGCCGCCCGAAAGCTTCGTGCCCTGGCTCTTGCGCCGCTCGGCCAGGTTCGGGAACAGCTTGTAGATCGCGTCGACCGAAAGCCCGCCGTCGCGCACCTTCGGCGGCAGCATCAGGTTTTCCTCGACGTTCAGGCTCGCGAAGATGCCGCGCTCCTCGGGACACCAGGCGATGCCAAGCCGCGCGATGCGGTTCGACGCGAGCCGCGCGGTCTCCTGGCCTTCGAACATGATCGAGCCTTCGCGGCGCGGCACCACGCCCATGATCGACTTGAGCGTCGTCGTCTTGCCGGCGCCGTTTCTGCCGAGCAGCGTGACGACCTCGCCCTGCGCGACGTCGAACGCGACGCCGTGGAGGATGTGCGATTCGCCGTACCACGCCTGCAGGTCGCGGACGGTGAGCAGCGGGCTGGCCGCGGCCTGCGGCGCGCGCATCGGCTGTGCGCTAGCCATGTCCGCCACCCATGTAGGCCTCGACGACCGCCGGGTTCGTCGACACGGACGCGTAATTGCCCTGCGCCAGCACCTCGCCGCGTGCCAGCACCGTGATGTGATCGGAAAGCGTCGACACCACAGACAGATTGTGCTCGACCATGAGCACGGTGCGATTCGCGGACACGCGCTTGATCAGCGCGGCGATCCGCTGGACGTCCTCGTGCGTCATCCCCGCGGTCGGCTCGTCGAGCAGCATCATCTCGGGCTCGAGCGCCAGCGTGGTGGCGATCTCCAGCGCGCGCTTGCGACCGTACGGCAGCTCGCCGGCCGGCGTCTTCTCGAACGCGGAGAGCCCGACCGCCTCGATCAGCTCGCGGGCGCGCGCGTCGAGCTCGTTCAGGACGCGCGCCGAGCGCCAGAAGTCCAACGAGCGGCCACGCTTGCGCTGCAGCGCGATGCGCACGTTCTCGAGCACGGTCAGGTGCGGAAACACCGCGGAAATCTGGAACGAGCGCACGAGCCCCAGCCGCGCGATCGCGGCCGGGCGCGAGCCCGTGATCTCCCGGCCGTTGAAGAAAATCTGCCCGCGCGTCGGCGTCAGGAAATGCGTGAGCAAGTTGAAGCAGGTGGTCTTGCCCGCACCGTTCGGACCGATCAGCGCATGGATCGTCCCGCGGCGCACCGCCAGGTCGACGCCGTTGACGGCGACAAATCCCTTGAACTCCTTGGTGAGCCCGCGTGTTTCGAGGATCGTGTCGTCGGCCATGCAGCGAAAATTGTCTCTGGCGCGGGAACGCTGCGCCGGTCGGGAGATACCGGGTTGGCGCGGATTATCCCGATCGGCTTGCCGATTGGCAATGCGGATCGGGCCTCGTTTCCCCCCACGCTCGCGGCTCGCGTGACGATGCTCGTGCTTTGCACGCGCCTGCTCGCCCTCGGGGCGGCCCGTCGGGCTCGCGCGCTTCGCTGCGCCCCGCGGGGGCGGAATTCGACGCTCGGGGCGGCCCTTCGCGTCTCATCGCGCGCTCGCCCAGTTCGCGCCACGCTTTTCCAGGAAGGCGTCGATACCCTCGGCGGCGTCAGGGTCGAGCAGATTGCAGGCCATCGCTTCCGACGTGACGGCGTACGCGTCGCCGAGCGGCCGGTCCACCTGGCGGTAAAACGCCTGCTTGCCGATCGCGATGACGGCCGCGCTCCGCGCGAGAATGCGATCGGTGAGCGCCGCGACTGCGGCGTCGAGCTCACCGGCCGTCACGACGCGGTTCACGAGCCCCCAGTCGAGCGCCGTCGCCGCGTCGATCGGATCGCCGGTCAGCAGCAGTTCCATCACCCGCTTGCGGGACACGTTGCGCACCACGCCGACAGCCGGCGTCGAGCAGAAGACGCCGACGTTGACGCCGGGCAGCGCGAAGCGCGCGGTGTCGGCCGCAACGGCCAGGTCGCACATCGACACGAGCTGGCAGCCCGCGGCGGTCGCAATGCCATGCACGCGGGCGATCACCGGCTGCGGCAGCTCGGTCAGCTTCACCATGACGCGGCTGCACGCGCCGAACAGCTCGCGCTGCCAGCCTTCGTCGGGATGCGCGCGAAGCTCCTTCAGGTCGTGCCCGGCGCAGAAACCCTTGCCGGCCGCGGCGATGACGACGGCGCGAACCGCGGGCGTCGCGGCGACGTCATCGATCTCGCGCTCGAGGGCCTGCAGCATGTCGCGCGACAGCGCGTTGTAGCGCTCGCCGCGATTGAGCGTCAGCGTGCGCACGCCGTCGCGGGTATCGGACAGCACGTACGGAATCACGCCGGAATCGATGGGTGCGTTCATGGCATTCGACCCGATGCTACTCGATCGCGGAAGCGGATCCTGCCCGCTCGCGCAGGAGGAACTTCTGAATCTTCCCGGTCGACGTCTTCGGCAGCTCGCCGAACACGACGCTCTTAGGCACCTTGAACCGCGCCAGATGCTGCCGGCAGTGCTCGACAAGTTCCTGCTCGGACGCCGACGCACCGGGTTTCAACTCGACGAACGCACACGGCGTTTCGCCCCAGCGCGGATCGGGCTTGGCAACCACCGCCGCGGCCAGGATCGCCGGATGCCGGTACAGCACGTCCTCCACTTCGAGCGAGCTTATGTTCTCGCCGCCCGAGATGATGACGTCCTTCGAGCGATCCTTGATCTTGACATAGCCGTCGGGCTCCATCACGGCGAGATCGCCCGAATGGAACCAGCCGCCTGCGAACGCCTCGTCCGTTGCCGCAGGATTCTTCAGGTAGCCCTTCATCGTGATGTTGCCGCGGAACATGATCTCGCCCATCGTCTCGCCGTCGGCCGGCACCGGGAGCATCGTCTCCGGGTCGAACACCGTCATGCCCTCCTGGCACGTGTAGCGCACGCCCTGCCGGCCGTTGCGCTCGGTGCGCGCGCCGATGTCGAGCGCGGACCACTCCTGCTGCTTGGCGCACACCGCGGCCGGGCCATACGTCTCGGTCAACCCGTAGACGTGCGTGATGTCGAAGCCCATGCGTTCCATGCCCTCGATGACCGCGGCCGGCGGCGCCGCGGCGGCCACCAGGCAGTTCACGCGATGCGAGATGCCGCGCTTCCATTCGTCCGGCGCATTGATCAGCATCCCGTGCACGATGGGCGCGCCGCAGTAATGCGTGACTTTCTCGGCGCGGATCGCCTCCAGGATCGCGGCCGCCTCGACGCGGCGCAGGCAGACGTTGGTGCCCGCGTTCGCAGCCATCGTCCAGGGAAAGCACCAGCCGTTGCAATGGAACATCGGCAGCGTCCACAGGTATACCGAGTGGCGCGGCATGCCCCAGTCGACGATGTTGGACAGCGCGTTCAGGTAGGCGCCGCGGTGGTGATAGACGACGCCTTTCGGGTTGCCGGTCGTGCCGGACGTGTAGTTGAGCGCTATCGCATCCCACTCGTCGGCCGGCGGCTGCCACGCGAAGTCGGCGTCGCCGTGCGCGATGAACGTCTCGTAGTCCGATTCTCCGAGCAGGTCGCCGCCCGGGCCGAGCGCGTCGACGACGTCGATGACCAGCGGCTTCTTCTTCATTTGCGCAAGCGCCCCGCCGACCGTCGGCGCGAACTCGGTGTCGGTGATCAGCACCTTCGCCTCGCCGTGCCCGAGCATGAACGCGATCGCCTCGGCGTCGAGGCGCGTGTTGAGCGTGTTCAGCACGCCGCCCGCCATCGGCACGCCGAAGTGGCATTCGACCATCTCCGGCGTGTTCGCGAGCATCGCCGCCACGGTGTCGCCGATGCCGATCCCGCGATGCGCGAGCGCTGACGCGAGGCGGCGCGAACGCGCGTACGCCTCCTGCCACGTGTACCGTCGCGGGCCGTGCACGACGGCGGTGCGCTGCGGCCACGTGTAAGCGGTCCGCGCGATGAACGACAGCGGCGTCAGCGGCGCGTAATTGGCGGCGCGGCGATCGAGGTGCTGGTCGTAGATGCCCGGCATGGCAGCCCCTGGCGGCGGTGCGCGATGGTAGCCGCATCGTAGCAAAGTCGCTCGGGGAGCCGGCGACGGGCGTACGCTTGCCGTCGCACGCAAGTTTCGCTAGTGTCGGCTCACGCATTCGAGATAGCCGGAGCGTCCCATGGGTCATCGCTTGTCCAAGATCGTCACGCGCACCGGCGACGCCGGCACCACGGGTCTCGGCGACGGCTCGCGCGTGCCCAAGGACAGCGCGCGCATCGAGGCCATCGGCGCGGTCGACGAGCTCAACTCCTGCGTCGGCGCCGTCCTCGTCGAAGCGCTGCCCGACGACGTTCGCGAGCTGCTCACCGACGTGCAGCACGATCTCTTCGACCTGGGCGGCGAGCTCTCGATTCCGGGGCATGAGGCGATGACCGACGCGCACGTCGCGCGGCTCGAAGACGCCGTCGAGCGCTACAACGAGGACCTGCCGCGGCTCAAGGAATTCATCCTGCCGGGGGGAATGCGCGCCGCCGCGCTCGCGCACGTCGCGCGCACCGTGTGCCGCCGCGCCGAGCGCGCGGTCGTCGCGCTCGCCGGCACCGAGAAAGTCTCTGTTCCGGTCCGCGTGTACCTGAATCGCCTGTCCGACCTGCTGTTCGTGCTGGCGCGCGTGCTGAACCGTGCGGGCGGCGCCCCCGACGTGCTGTGGCAGAAAGGGCGGGTGCGCGGGGACGCTCCCCGATGAGTCAGGCGCCCGCGACGGCGCCAACGGAGCGCAGCGCCCGCCTTGCCGCGCTGCTCTCGCGCATATCGCTGTCCGACCAGCGTGCATTCGAGGAGCTCTACCGGCTCACGTCGGCGCATCTGTACGGGGTCGCCCTGCGTATCGTCGGTGAACGTCCGATCGCCGAGGAAATCGTGCAGGAGGCCTACGTCAACATCTGGCACCACGCGGGCGCCTACGATGCGGCCCGGAGCCAGCCGCTGACGTGGCTCATGTCGATCGTCCGCAACCGGGCGCTCGACCTCAAGCGGCGGCGCGAAGTGGACACGATCGGCCTGCCCGGCGCGGACGACGACGGACCGGGCATTCAGTTTCCCGCCGACGGGCCGTCTCCCGTCGAGCTGCTGCTGGCCGGGGCCGACGCACGTGCCATTCGCGATTGCGTCGAAACGCTCGAGCCCGCGGCGAGGCAGGCGATCGCGCTCGCGTTTTTCCATGGCCTCTCGCACGGCGAGCTCGCGGAGCATCTGCGCGAGCCGCTCGGCACGGTGAAGTCATGGGTTCGGCGCGGCCTCGCAAAACTGCGGCGCTGCCTCGACCAGGCGGTGGCTGCGCGATGAACCTGTCGCACCCGGACCGCCGCGATCGGCTCGACCGCCTGGCCGCCGAATACGCGCTCGGCACGTCGCCGCCGCTCGTCCGCAGGCGCCTCGCCGCGATCGCGCGCGGGGATCGCGTCGTCGCCGACGCGCTGCGGCAATGGGAAGAGCGCCTCGCGCCGCTCGCGGCCGGCGTGCCCGCGATCACCCCGGCGCCGCGAGTGTGGGCGCGCATCGCATCGAAGCTCGGCATCGACATGCGACCGGCGCCCGCGCCGCCCCCGCCCGGGCCGTGGTGGGGACGCGTCGGGTTCTGGCGCGCGCTCACGGTCTCCGGCGTCGTCGTTGCGGTCGCGCTCGGCATTGCGAAGTTCGCGCAACCGCCGGGGCCCGACGTCGCGCCGATCGTCGTCGTACTGGCGGGCGCGGATGCGAAGCCCGCATTGATCGCGACGGCATCGCGCCTCGACCGTTACCTCCGGATCAAGCCGGTCGGCAACACCGCGCCGGCCGCCGGCCAGGTGTTCGAGTTGTGGGCATTGCCGCAGGCGAGCCCGCCGAAGTCGCTCGGCGTCATTCCCGCCGGCCGGGTCGTGCGCGTCCCGCTCACCGCGCCGGCCGACGAGTCGTTGTCGAACATCCCCGCGCTCGCGGTGAGTCTCGAGCCGCCCGGTGGCTCGCCGACCGGCCAGCCCACCGGACCGGTGCTGTACTCGGGCACGATCGAGCGGATGTTCTGATCGGTTGCCGACGCGGCTGCGCGGCGTGCCGCGTGTGCGACTCGCGTCGAGGCGCTACGCGCGCGGCTTCAGCGCGTAACCGTCCGCGCGGTCTTCCATCTCCCAGCCGGCAGCGTGGAGCGCGCCGCGCAGCCGATCGGCCTCGGTCCAGTTCTTCGCCTTGCGCGCCGCCAGGCGCGCCTGTGCGAGCGCCTCGATCTCGGCCGGGATCGCCTGCCGCTGCGGCCGCCATTCGGAGAGACGCAGGCCGAACACGTCGTCGAAGCGCGCGAGCGTGGCGCGCTTGATCGCGTCGGGCAGGCCGCCGCGCAGCACCTCCCATGCGACGGCGAGCGCGCGCGGCGTGTTGAGATCGTCGTTGACGTGCGCCGTGAACGACGCGAGCGCCTCGGCGTCCGGCACCGCATCCGGTCCCGCCGCCAGCGCGTGGAAGCCGGTGCGCATCCGCGTCAATCCGGTCGCCGCCGCGTCGAGCGCGTCGAACGTGAAGTTGAGCTGCGTCCGGTAATGCCCGGTGAGGCACAGATAGCGGAACGCGAGCGGATCGCAGCCGCGCTCGACGAGCGTCGCGAGGCGCAGGAATTCACCGGCTGACTTCGCCATCTTCGCGTCGTTCGCGAGCAGGAAATAGCCGTGCACCCAGAAGTTCGCGAGACGCGTGCCGCTACGCGCCTCCGTTTGCGCGATCTCGTTCGTGTGATGGACGGGAATGTGATCCTCGCCGCCGCAGTGGATGTCGAAGAAGTCGCCGAGGTACTTCTGCGCCATGGCCGAGCACTCGATGTGCCAGCCGGGAAAGCCCTTCCCCCAGGGGCTGTCCCATTCCATCTGCCGCGTACTGCCGGCTGGCGAAAACTTCCACAGCGCGAAATCCGTCGCGTTGCGCTTGTCGCCGACGTCGACGCGCTTGCCCGCCTCGAGGCCCGACTTGTCGAGGCGCGCGAGGAATCCGTAGTCCGGCTGCCGGCTCGTGTCGAAGTAGATGCCGTCGTTGGTCCGATACGCGAACCCGTCGCGCTCGAGATCGGCGATGAACCCGATCTGCTCGGCGATGTGCCCGGTCGCGCGCGGCATCACGTCGGGCGGCTCGATGTGCAGCGCCGCCAGATCCTCCTCGAACGCGCGTGTGTAGAGCGCCGCGATCTCCCACGCCGTGCGGCCGGTGCGGCGCGCGCCCTTTTCCATCTTGTCTTCGCCCGTGTCGGCGTCCGACGTCAGGTGGCCGACGTCGGTGATGTTCATCACGTGGCGGACGCGGTACCCGTTGAAGCGCAGCACGCGCTTCAGCGTGTCCTCGAAGAGGAACGTCCGGTAGTTGCCGATGTGCTGGTAGTCGTAGACGGTCGGACCGCACGTGTAGATGCCGACCGCGCCGGTGGCATCGAGCGGCGCGAACTCGCGCAGGCGGCGGCTGTACGTGTCGTAGAGGCGCAGCGGCGTCGCTGGCGAACCGCTCATGGGACTGACACGCTCCGCGCTTGCGCGCTTGCGATGACAGCCAGTGCCACCGGCGCCATGGGGTGGCCCTTCGGGCTCACAATGCGCGCACCATGATGAAGTCTTCCATGACGAACCCTTCGCCGATCGCAAAGTCGCCGCGCTCGCGGATCGCGAACCCGCAGCGCTCGTAGGCGCGGATCGCCTTGGCATTGTCGCGGTTCACGTTCAGCGTGAGCCGCTCGCATCCGGCGCCGCGTGCGGCGTCCGCGACGTGCTCGATCAGCGCGCGGCCGGCGCCGGCGCCGTGATGGCGCGGCAGCACGTAGAGCCTGTCGAGCTTCGTCGCCGCCGGTTCCGGCCGGTACCACGCGGCGAAGCCGACGGCGTCGCCGTCGATCCGCGCTAGCGCGAGCCCTGCGTCGCGCTCGGTGACGAAGCGCAGCAGCGCCTCCCGCGAGTACCCGCGCGCGAGCATGTAGTCGATCTGCGCGCCGCTCAGGATGCTCGGATAGTGCTCGCGCCAGACTTCGTCGGCGAGCCGCTGCACCAGCGGTATGTCGTCGACGCGGCCCGGAACGATGACGAACGATGCTGACGATTTCATGAACGCCGCTTTCGCGCGCGGCGAATCCGGTCGGCAGCGACTCTAGCACGCGTCTTGAAATTTCTTCCGCCCGATGGCAAAGACGGGACGTGCGGGCGTCCGGACGAGCGTCCCCGAGCGCGATGCCAAGCGAATCAACACTTCACACATCACTCGCCGCATGGCATGGGTCATGCCTGCAAACGGGCGACGTCCGGCGAGGACGCTTTGCAGTCGCAGTCTGGATCGCGCTGATCGCGCTCCTGCTGACCCC
>Ga0207706_10000178_pt1 | contig 70787 bp, 60 predicted proteins | sample KBSC53metaG_FD_184318 | JGI IMG/M metagenome (GOLD analysis project Ga0207706, IMG submission 184318) | Corn rhizosphere microbial communities from Kellogg Biological Station, Michigan, USA - KBS C5-3 metaG (SPAdes) (version 2) | ecosystem: Host-associated > Plants > Roots > Rhizosphere > Soil ... | reverse complement strand
CTGTCGAATTCTGCGTAACTCTTTGTTTAACAAGGAGTTTTCCGTTTCGACTGCGCCGGAAGTGGGGCGAATTATAGACTTCCAGAATCTGCCGTCAACACCTTTTTTAATATTTCTGTCACACAGGTCAAAAAACGCCCAGAAACGCAAAAGCCGGCCCCGAGGGGCCGGCTTTCTGCACTACTTACAAACTAGGGAAAGCAAATTGCGAGGCTTCATGACTGGCCCGCTGCGGCCAACGCTGGGTAATCGCCTTGCGACGAGTATAGAAACGCACCCCATCCGGCCCGTAGGCATGCAGATCGCCAAACAGCGAACGCTTCCAGCCACCAAAACTGTGATACGCCACCGGCACAGGCAATGGAACATTCACCCCCACCATACCCACTTCAATCTCGTCACAGAACAGACGCGCCGCTTCACCGTCACGGGTGAAAATACACGTACCGTTACCGTATTCATGGTCGTTGATCAGTTGCATGGCCGCTTCCAGGCTATCCACCCGCACAACACACAACACCGGCCCAAAGATCTCTTCTTTGTAGATACGCATTTCAGGCGTCACATGATCAAACAGACTACCGCCCAGGAAGAAACCTTCTTCATGGCCCGCAACACTCAGTCCGCGCCCATCAACCACCAACCTGGCACCCGAAGAAACACCGTCTTCTATATAGCCACTGACCTTATCCCGCGCCTGACCAGTCACCAACGGCCCCATATCCAGGCCACAAGACGTCCCCGCCCCGATCTTCAGTGCCTTGACCTGCGGCACCAGCTTGGCGATCAACGCATCCGCCACTTGGTCGCCCACGCACACCGCCACCGATATCGCCATGCAACGCTCACCGCAGGAACCGTATGCTGCACCCATCAGAGCGCTGACGGCGTTATCCAGATCCGCATCCGGCATCAGCACCGCGTGGTTCTTCGCCCCACCCAATGCCTGTACGCGCTTGCCACGCTTGGTTGCCTCGGAATAGATGTATTCGGCAATCGGCGTCGAGCCCACGAAGCTAAGCGCCTTCACTTCCGGCGCCTCGATCAGCGCGTCCACCGCGCCCTTGTCACCGTGCACCACGCTGAGCACGCCTTTGGGCAGCCCGGCTTCCTGCAACAGTTGTGCAATCAGCAATGTCGAGCTCGGATCACGCTCCGATGGTTTCAGGATGAAACAGTTACCGCAGACGATCGCCAGCGGATACATCCACAGCGGCACCATCGCCGGGAAGTTGAACGGCGTAATACCGGCCACTACGCCCAGCGGCTGGAAATCCGACCATGCATCAATATTTGGTCCTACATTACGGCTGTACTCGCCCTTCAGAATCTCTGGTGCCGAACACGCGTACTCAACGTTCTCGATGCCACGCTTCAACTCACCGGCAGCATCTTCCAGCGTCTTGCCATGCTCTTCGCTGATCAGTTGCGAAATGCGCGCTTCGTTCTGTTCCAGCAATTGCTTGAAACGAAACATCACCTGGGCACGCTTCGCCGGCGGTGTATTACGCCACGCCGGGAACGCCGCCTTGGCTGCGTCGATCGCCTGTTGGATGGTTTCACGGCTGGCCAACGGCACCTGATGAATCACTTGGCCGGTCGACGGGTTGTACACGTCGGCACTACGGCCGGAATCATTGACCAACTCACCGTTGATCAAATGCTGGATAAGGCTCATGCGGGGCTCCTGAAAAGTTGTTCTATATAGAAGGAGAAATCAGTCGATCTTGTTCAGCACTTCGCCGACCGCATCGAACAGGCGATCCAGGTCCTGCGGCTTGCTGTTGAAGGTTGGCCCGAACTGCAGGGTGTCACCGCCAAAGCGCACGTAGAAACCCGCTTTCCACAAAGCCATGCCGGCCTCGAATGGACGCACGATGGCATCACCATCACGCGGGGCAATCTGGATCGCGCCGGCCAGGCCGTAGTTGCGAATGTCGATCACGTTCTTGCTGCCCTTCAAGCCATGCAGCGCATTCTCAAAGTGCGGGGCGACTTCAGCGACGCTCTGCACCAGGTTTTCCTTCTGCAACAGGTCCAATGCCGCCAGGCCCGCCGCGCAGGCCACCGGGTGCGCCGAGTAGGTGTAGCCGTGGGGGAATTCCACCGCGTACTCCGGCGTCGCCTGGTTCATGAAGGTCTGGTAGATCTCGCTGCTGGCAATCACTGCGCCCATCGGGATCGCGCCGTTGGTGACTTGCTTGGCGATGCACATCAGGTCCGGGGTCACGCCGAAGCTGTCGGCACCGAACATCGAGCCGGTACGGCCGAAACCGGTGATCACTTCATCGAACACCAGCAGGATATTGTGCTGGTCACAGATCTCACGCAGACGCTTGAGATAACCCTGTGGCGGCACCAGCACGCCAGCGGAGCCGGCCATAGGTTCGACAAACACTGCAGCGATGTTCGAAGCATCGTGCAATTCGATCAGCTTGAGCAGTTCATCTGCCAGCGCAATACCGCCCTGCTCCGGCATGCCACGGGAGAAGGCATTGCTTGCCAACAAGGTATGCGGCAAATGGTCAACGTCCATCAAGCCCTGGCCAAACAGCTTACGGTTGCCGTTGACGCCCCCCAGGCTGGTACCGGCAATGTTCACACCGTGATAACCACGGGCGCGACCGATCATCTTGGTCTTGGTGGCCTGGCCCTTCAGGCGCCAGTACGCACGCACCATCTTCACCGCCGTATCGGCACACTCGGAGCCAGAGTCGGTGAAGAACACATGGTTCAGGTTGCCTGGGGTCAGGTCGGTAATCTTTTCCGCCAACCGGAAGGACAATGGATGACCGTACTGGAAGCCCGGCGAGTAGTCCAACGTGCCCAGCTGCTTGGCGACCGCGTCCTGGATTTCCTTGCGCGTATGCCCGGCACCACAGGTCCACAGGCCCGACAACGAGTCATACACCTTGCGGCCCTTGTCATCGGTCAACCAGCTCCCTTCGGCGGCCACGATCAGGCGCGGGTCACGCTGGAAGTTTCGGTTGGCGGTGTATGGCATCCAGTGCGCGTCCAGCTTCAATTGGCTGGCCAGGGACGATGGGGCATTTTCGGGCATGTTCATCAGCAAAACCTCGCAGGGCAAAAGGCAGCGTCGGGATTGAAAAAGCGTTGTTGCAGCTAAATTGCCACGACGATAAAGTCGGTGAAATCCAACTCTTCTAACCTTCAGTCAGGCCTTCACTAAACTATGAGCAGCCGTCGACCCGACCCCCTGGCCCAAGTCAGCGACTTCGATATCCGCCTGCTGCGCATCTTTCGCAGCGTGGTGGAGTGCGGCGGCTTCTCCGCGGCGGAAACCGTGCTGGGCATCGGGCGCTCGGCGATCAGCCAGCAAATGAGCGACCTGGAGCAACGCCTCGGATTGAGACTGTGCCAACGCGGCCGCGCCGGCTTCTCCCTGACCGAAGAGGGCCGCGAGGTCTACCAGTCGGCCCTGCAACTGCTGAGTGCCCTGGAAAGCTTTCGCACCGAGGTCAACGGCCTGCACCAGCACTTGCGTGGCGAGTTGATCATCGGCCTCACCGACAACCTCGTCACCCTGCCCCACATGCGCATCACCCACGCGCTCGCACAACTGAAGGAGCGCGGGCCGGACGTACAGATCCAGATCCGTATGATCGCCCCCAACGAAGTCGAACAAGGCGTGCTCGATGGCCGCTTGCATGTGGGCGTGGTGCCCCAGGCCAGCGCCTTGTCGGGGTTGGAATACCAGCCGCTGTACAGTGAACGTTCATTGCTCTACTGCGCGGTCGGCCACCCGTTGTTCTATGCCGACAACAAGCAACTGGAAGATGCACGCATTGACGCCCAGGACGCCATCGCCCCGACCTTCCGCCTGCCCGCCGAAATCCAGGCCCATTACCAGGCGCTCAACTGCACGGCCAGCGCCTCCGACCGCGAAGGCATGGCGTTCCTGATCCTCACCGGCCGTTACATCGGCTACCTGCCCGACCACTACGCGAGCCTTTGGGTACAACAAGGCCGACTGCGTGCGCTGAAACCGGCTACGCGTTTTTACGATTTAAGCCTCGCATCGGTCACGCGCAAAGGCCGGCGCCCCCATTTGGTGCTGGAAAGCTTCCTGGAAAGTCTCGCGGCAACCCGCTAACTCGGCCTCGCAGCTAAAAGCTGAGCAGTTGGACAGCTTTTTGCAACAGCCCAAGGACATAGACCTTGAGTTTGCCAGCCATGCCACCAGAAACGTCCAACAGCAGCGATCTTATCTACGGGCTCAACGACCGCCCGAAACCCGGACCTGCCTTACTCGCCGCCCTGCAACATGTACTTGCTGCATTTGTCGGCATCATCACCCCGCCGCTGATCATCGGCTCCGCCCTGGGCCTCACCGCCCATTTGCCCTACCTGATCAGCATGGCGCTGATGGTCTCCGGTGTCGGCACCTTCATCCAGGCGCGCAGGCCCTTCGGCATAGGCGCCGGGATGATCTGCCTGCAAGGCACCAGCTTCGCCTTTCTCGGCGCGGTGCTGTCGGCAGGTTTCCTGGTGAAACAACGCGGCGGCAGCCCGGAAGACATCATGGCGATGATCTTCGGCGTGTGCTTTTTCGGCGCCGTGGTGCAGATCGTGTTAAGCCGCTTCATCGGGCAGCTGCGCCGAGTCATCACGCCTCTGGTCACCGGAATCGTCATCACCCTGATCGGCATCAGCTTGATCAAAGTCGGTATCACCGACCTCGGCGGCGGCTTCAATGCCGCCGACTTCGGCGCGCCGACCAACCTGGCGCTGGGCCTGTTCGTGGTGTTGACGATCATTCTGCTCAACCGCTCGAATACACCTTGGGTGCGCCTCTCGGCCATCATCATCGGCCTCGCCCTCGGCAGCCTGGCCGCCTGGTTCAGTGGCAAACTGGTGCCTCAAGCCCTGCCAGATCTGCCGCTGGTCAGCCTGCCGATCCCGTTCCGCTTTGGTTTCAACTTCGACTGGAGCGCTTTCCTACCGATCGCGCTTATTTATCTGATCAGCAGCATCGAAACCGTTGGTGACCTCACCGCCAACTGCATGATTGCCCGCCAACCCATCAGCGGCCCTTCTTATATAGGCAGACTCAAGGGCGGCGTACTCGGTGATGGCGTGAGCTGCATGATCGCCGCCACCTTCAGCGCCTTCCCCAACACCACCTTCGCGCAGAACAATGGTGTAATCCAACTCACCGGCGTGGCCAGCCGCTACGTTGGCCTCTACATCGGCGCGGTGCTGTTTTGTCTCGGTCTGTTTCCAATGATTGGCGCCGTGCTGCAGCAAATCCCCAAGCCGGTGTTGGGCGGCGCCACCCTGGTGATGTTCGGCAGTGTGGCCGCTGCTGGCGTGCGCATCCTCGCCCAGGCACCGCTGGACCGGCGCAGCATGCTGATCATCGCCACTTCGTTTGGCGTCGGCCTGGGCATCGCCGCCCAACCGAACCTGCTGCATCTGATGCCGACGCTGGTGCAGAACCTATTTGACTCCGCCATCACCAGCGGCGGGCTGACGGCCATCGTGTTGTGCCTGTTGCTGCCCGAAAGCAAGGCCCCCAGCGCTGCCGCAAACAAAGCACCGGAAAGCGACAGCCTGGAACCGCTTTGACGGTTTTATTGCATCAGGACTTGTCTGAGGCTTGAGGGTGGGTTATCTGTGCACACGTCGTCTCAATCGATCAGCACGGAAACCTCCATGAGCCTCGAAGTTCCTGCCCACAGCACCCACGCCGGTAAGCCCGCCAGCCGCATTCGGCAAAAGAACGAACAAGCGATTCTGCAGGCGGCTGAAGACGAGTTCGCGCGCCATGGCTACAAAGGCACCAGCATGAACACCATCGCGGCCAGTGCCGGGCTGCCCAAGGCCAACTTGCATTACTACTTCACCAACAAGCTGGGCCTGTATATCGCGGTGCTCAGCAATATCCTCGAGCTGTGGGACAGCACCTTCAACACGCTGACCGCCGAAGATGACCCGGCCGTGGCGCTCACCCGCTACATCCGCACCAAGATGGAGTTCTCGCGTCGCCAGCCCCAGGCTTCGCGAATCTTCGCGATGGAGATCATCAGCGGCGGCGAATGCCTCACCGAATATTTCAGCCAGGACTACCGCGCCTGGTTCAGCGGCCGGGCAGCCGTGTTCCAGGCCTGGATCGACGCTGGCAAGATGGACCCGATAGACCCCGTGCACCTGATCTTCCTGCTGTGGGGCAGCACCCAGCACTACGCCGACTTCGCCACCCAGATCTGCCGCGTCACCGGTCGCACCAAGCTGACCAAGCAGGACATGGAAGACGCCGGCACTAACCTGATCCATATCATCCTCAAGGGCTGCGGCATCAAGCCCGCCTATTAAACGAAGCGACTTATGCCTTTCACGCTCACCGGCCTTTGCGAGTTTCGCGAAGAAATACGCAAAAGCCGCTTTATCACCCTCGCCGCACCGATCACCAGCCCGCAGGACGCCCAGGCGTTTTTCGAGCAACACAGCGACTTGAACGCCACGCACAACTGCTGGGCCTGGAAACTGGCCGATCAATACCGCAGCAACGACGATGGCGAACCCGGCGGCACCGCCGGGCGGCCGATCCTGGCGGCCATCGAGGCCCAGGGCTTCGATCAGGTGGCGGTGCTGGTGATTCGCTGGTACGGCGGCATCCAGCTGGGCACCGGCGGTCTGGCCCGGGCCTATGGCGGTGGAGCGAACAAATGCCTGCAAACCGCCGATCGCATCGAACTGATCAGCCGTGTCCCCTTGAGTTGCGCTTGTGGCTTCGCCGAGTTGAACCTGGTGAAACTGCGCGTCGCCGAACTGGGTGGGCTGGTGGTCGAAGAAACCTTCACCGCCAATGGCGTCGAGCTGCAACTGGCCTTGGGCGAAGCGCATATCGACACCCTGCAAATTCAACTCGCCGACCTCAGCCGTGGGCGTATCCTGCTACAACGCTGAACTCCGTGAACCGCGACGCTAAAGGAAGCTTTTCATGTCTACGCCAAAAACCGCACTGATCATCGGCGCCTCCCGCGGCCTGGGCCTCGGCCTGGTCAAGCAACTGCTTCAGGACGGCTGGGACGTGACTGCCACCGTGCGTGACCCGAACAAGGCCGATGCGCTGAAAGCCGTTGGGCCGGTACAGATCGAAAAACTCGACATGGACGATCAGCAAGCCGTGATCGCCCTGAGCCAACGCCTCAAGGCACGCACCTTCGACCTGCTGTTCGTCAATGCGGGCGTCAAGGGCCCCGCCAACCAGGAGCCGGGCCACGCCACCCTGGCCGAAGTCGGCCGACTGTTTTTCACCAATGCCGTAGCGCCGATCAACCTGGCCCAGCGTTTCGTCGGGCAGATCCGCAAGGACACTGGCGTGCTGGCGTTCATGAGTTCGGTGCTGGGCAGCGTGACCATCCCGGACGGCTCGGACCTGGCGCTGTACAAAGCCAGCAAGGCGGCACTCAACTCCATGACCAACAGCTTCATCACTCAGTTGGGTGATCACAAGCTGACCGTACTGTCGCTGCATCCGGGCTGGGTGAAGACTGACATGGGCGGCGAAAACGCCCATATCGATGTCGACACCAGCGTGCGCGGCCTGGTTGACCAGGTGAACGCCTACACCGGCAAAGGCGGCCATCACTTCATCGACTACAAAGGCGACACCATCGCCTGGTAAGCGGTGCGGGATTGTTATCGACCGATTGCCGTCGATAACAATCCGCGCGTAGACTGCCCACCTCGCCCTCACGGGCGACCCTGGATCAGCAGACAGGGCAACACTGAGCTGGCAAACCTGAACCCATCATTCAGAGGAGCCGGCCAATGCCTGCGACCCGTATCTGGTTAAAAAACCCCCTTGCGATTTTCACGGCCAACGGCCTCGACGCCCGTGGCGGCCTGGTGCTGCAGGACGGTGTGATCACCGAAGTGCTGGCCCAGGGCCAAGAACCCACGCAACCCTGCGCACAGGTGTTCGATGCCCGTGAACATGTTGTCCTGCCCGGGCTGATCAACACCCACCATCACTTCTATCAAACCCTGACCCGCGCCTGGGCGCCGGTGGTCAATCAGCCGTTGTTTCCCTGGTTGAAGACCCTGTATCCGGTCTGGGCACGGCTCACCCCGGAAAAACTCGCACTGGCCAGTAAAGTTGCGTTGGCCGAACTGCTGCTCTCGGGCTGCACCACGGCGGCAGACCACCACTACCTGTTCCCCGAGGGCCTGGAAAACGCTATCGACGTGCAAGTGCAAAGCGTGCGCGAATTGGGCATGCGCGCCATGCTCACCCGCGGTTCCATGAGCCTGGGCGAGGCCGACGGTGGCCTGCCGCCGCAACAGACGGTGCAACAGGGCCAGGTCATCCTCGAAGACAGCCAGCGCCTGATCCATGAATACCATCAGCGTGGCGACGGCGCGCAGATCCAGATTGCCCTCGCGCCCTGCTCGCCGTTTTCCGTCACCCCGGAAATCATGGAAGCCAGCGCTGAACTGGCCAATCGCCTGGATGTGCGCCTGCACACCCACCTGGCGGAAACCCTCGACGAGGAGGATTTCTGCCTGCAACGTTTCGGCCTGCGTACCGTGGATTACCTGGACAGCGTCGGCTGGCTCGGTCCGCGCACCTGGCTGGCCCATGGCATCCACTTCAACCCGGATGAAATCGCGCGCCTGGGCGCTGCCGGCACCGGCATCTGCCATTGCCCAAGCTCGAACATGCGCCTGGCGTCCGGCATCTGCCCGACCCTGGACCTGCTCGCGGCCGGCGCGCCTATCGGCCTGGGTGTGGACGGTTCCGCGTCCAACGACGCGTCGAATATGATCCTTGAAGCGCGCCAGGCTTTGTACATCCAGCGCCTGCGTTACGGCGCGGAAAAGATCACCCCGGAAGGTGTGCTGGGTTGGGCGACCAAGGGTTCGGCGCAGTTGCTGGGGCGTACGGATATCGGTGAGTTGGCCGTAGGCAAGCAGGCCGATCTGGCGCTGTTCAAGCTGGATGAGCTGCGCTTTTCCGGCAGCCACGATCCGATTTCGGCGTTGCTGTTGTGCGGCGCCGACCGTGCGGACCGGGTAATGATCGGCGGCAAATGGCGCGTGATCGACGGCCAGGTCGAAGGCCTGGACCTCAAGGGCCTGATCGCCGATCACACCCAGGCTGCGCACCAGTTGATCGCTGGCTGATTACAACCCCAACAGCGACAGCATGATAAAGGTCGCAAACAGCACGAAATGGGTCATCCCTTCGATGGCGTTGGTTTCGCCATCGTTGAGGTTGATCGCGCTGACGATCAGCGTGATAAACACCATCACGGTCTGCACCGGCGTCATCGCCATCTGGAACGGCTGCCCGGTGTAGAGCGCCATCGCCTCCATCACCGGCACCGTCAGGATCACCGTCGACAGCGAAGCACCCAGCGCGATATTCACCACCGACTGCATGCGGTTCGCCAACGCCGCCCGCAACGCGGTCAGAATCTCCGGTGCTGCCGAAATGGCCGCGACCACGATCGCCGTGATCACCGGCGGCGCGCCTGTGCCTTCCAGGCCCAGGTCCAAGGTCTTGGACATCACCTCGGCCAGTGCACCGATCACAATCACCCCAAACACCAGCGTGCCAATGGAAAACACCAGGTTGACTGGCGGCGCTTCCTGTTCTTCCGGCAGTTTCTTGCGGCGCTTTTCCGGGTAGCTGTAGCTGAAGAAGTAACTGTGCGGCCCAACCTGCATGCGCAGGAACAGGGTGTACAACACCACCATCGCGCCAATGGTGAAGGCCGAATAGATTTTCCAGTCGGCTTCCGGGATAAATTCCGGCACCACCATCGACACACCCATGGCGGTGAGGATCATCACGCTGTAGGTGCGTGCCGAGTCATCGTTGTATGACTGTTCACCATGCTTGATGCCGCCCATCAGCGCGGCCAGGCCGAGGATCCCGTTGATGTCGAGCATCACCGCCGAATAGATGGTGTCGCGCACCAGGGTGGGCGATGGCTCATTGCTCATCATGATCGCCAGGATCACCACTTCCACCAGCACGGCGGCGAGGGTGAGGATCATGGTGCCGTAGGGGTCGCCGACTTTTTCCGCGAGCTGCTCGGCGTGATGGGCCACGCGCATCGACGCCACCACGATAAAGCCGATCAGCACCACACCGGCCAGCAGCGCCGTGATTTGGCCACTATGGAGCATCCAGTGCTCCAGCGGATAGGCAGCGATGGCGGCAATCAGCGCCAGCAGCATGAATTTTTCTTGCTTGAGGGATGTGAGCATTCCGGGCCTTTTAGTACGGCAAATCAGTCATTGATGGGGTACAGACTGCGCCAAGCCGCTAACGTTTCGTTACACCTTAGTTCACAAGGCCCTTGCGTGAATGCAACGAAAGCAATCCTGCTGGTCAGGTTTTGCCGATTATTTCAGCCATGGCCTGTAGAATGCCTTCATTGCACCTGATGAGAATTTAGAAAATGTACGATTGGCTCAACGCCCTGCCCAAGGCTGAACTGCACCTGCATCTGGAAGGCTCGCTGGAGCCGGAGTTGCTGTTCGCCCTGGCCGAGCGCAACAAGATTGCGCTGCCGTGGAACGACGTCGAAACCCTGCGCAAGGCCTACGCCTTCAACAACCTGCAGGAATTCCTCGACCTGTATTACAAGGGCGCCGACGTGCTGCGCACTTCCCAGGATTTCTACGACCTGACCTGGGCCTATCTGCTGCGCTGCAAAGCGCAGAACGTGATCCACACCGAACCCTTCTTCGACCCGCAAACCCACACCGACCGTGGCATACCGTTCGAAGTGGTACTCAACGGCATCGCTGCGGCGCTGAAAGATGGCGAGCAGCAACTGGGGATCACCAGCGGCTTGATCCTCAGCTTCCTGCGCCACCTGAGCGAAGCCGAAGCCGAAAAAACCCTCGACCAAGCCCTGCCGTTCCGCGACGCGTTCGTGGCCGTGGGCCTGGACAGCTCGGAAATGGGTCACCCGCCAAGCAAATTCCAGCGTGTGTTCGACCGTGCCCGCCACGAAGGCTTCCTCACCGTCGCCCACGCCGGTGAAGAAGGCCCGCCGGAGTACATCTGGGAAGCCATCGACCTGCTGAAAATCCAGCGTATCGACCATGGCGTACGCGCCATCGAAGACGAGCGCCTGATGCAGCGCATCATCGACGAGCAGATCCCGCTGACCGTGTGCCCGCTGTCCAACACCAAGCTGTGCGTATTCGACGACATGGCCCAGCACAACATCCTCGACATGCTCGAGCGTGGCGTGAAGGTGACCGTGAACTCGGATGACCCGGCGTACTTCGGCGGTTATGTCACCGAGAACTTCCACGCGTTGTACACCTCACTGGGCATGACCCAGGACCAGGCCAGACGCCTGGCGCAAAACAGCCTGGATGCGCGACTGGTCAAACCGTAATACCCGTGGGAGCCGGCTTGCCGGCTCCTGCACAGTCAATGCCTGGACCATCACTCAGGCACGGCCAACCGGCTGATCGCCCTGCGCCCGATGGCACTGACCTGCAAGGCCTGGGACTCATTGCTCACGCAGATCCAGCTCGACTGCAAAAACAGTTGCAACAACCCCGCCCCCAACGCACCGCCCAGGTGCGGCTGCTGCTGGCTCCAGTCAAAGCAGTTACACACCAGCGGCGACGCCAATGCCTGGGTAAAAATCCCCAGTTTTGCCAAGTGCTGGGCGCCCTTCACCGTGACATCGGGACGCTGTTCGTAGCGCTCGATCCAGCCTGCGTCCAGCAGATGTTGATACAACTGCGCCCCCAACTCGCCACCAAGGTGCCCATGGCACAAACGGGCATGACGTAACGACGGCGGAGCAATCAGGGTCGGCGGCAAAGCATCCGGCGCGCTGCGCGCAGCGCAGGCCATAGTGGTCCTGGCCAGGGCATCGATGGCTGCACTGACATCCGGCGCCGCCACGCGAAACAGGCGCTTGCCACGCCTGGCTTCCACACGCAGCAAACCGCCTGCGGTCAGTCGCGCCAGGTGCGCATGGGCGGAGGTCGTGGACAAACCGGCGAACGTCGCCAACTCTATCGGTGACTTGGCTGAACCGTCCATCAAGGCCCACAGCATGGCGGTGCGCTTGGGCTCGGCGAGCAAGCTGGCGATCTGACTGATGCAAGGTGCTGCTTCCATCTTTTCACTCCCTGTTGGCTTATTTTTCTACTGATGTGGGAGCCAGAGTATAGGGGCGCAAACCACCGGTTCCACGGCGTCTGACAGCGCGGATAGGGACAGGACCTGAGTGAAATTTCCTGCTCTGATGGAAGGCGCTACGTCGCGCTCAATCGCTCCGGCCATTGAGCGGTCAACGTCGCACAGCGAGATACGAGCATTTCCCGCAACAGGTTGATGGGCTTGCTCAGTTGCGCACGATGGGCACACAGCAGATTGAGCGGCGTGCGCTCACCACGCAGCTCCGGCAGGATCAGGCGCAAGCGGCCCGCGAGCACATCGGTGCTGACATCCAGCCAGGATTTGTAGGCAATCCCCACACCCGCCACCGCCCAACGACGGACCACGTCGGCATCGTCACTGAAGCGGTCCCCCGTGACGGTCAAGCTCACTTCACGTTTGCCGTCGTGGAACGTCCAGTGGTCATGAACCCGGCTTCCGAGCATATAGAGCAGGCAATTGTGCTGGGCCAATTGCTCCAGGTGCCGAGGCTGACCATAACGGGCGAGGTAGCTGGGGGAGGCACACAGCACGCGAACATTCTCCGGCGCAACGGGCAGCGCGATAAGGCTCGAATCCTCGGGCTCACCGTAGCGCAGGGCAATATCCACCGGCTGGCGAAACAGGTCGGCAATCCGATCACCCAACAGCAGACGCACGGTAAGTTGCGGATACTCACGCTGAAATTCATCCAGCCACGGCAGCAACTGGTTACGCCCGAAATCCGACGGGGCGGACAGCTGCAGCACGCCGCTGACATGGTCCTGGCCGCTGGCCAATAAACGGCGCCCCTCGTCCAGTGAACTCAACGCAGCACGGGCATACTCCAGGAAGCCCTCGCCTTCGGCGGTCAGGCGCAAGCTGCGGGTGGAACGCGCCAGCAAGCGCGCGTCCAGTTGCTGTTCGATACGCTTGAGCGCGGCGCTGGCCACGGCAGGCGACAGGTCCATCACCCGTGCCGCTGCGGACAGGCTCCCGAGGTCCGCCGCCCGTACAAACAACTGCAAATCATCAAAGCGCAGCATACGTTCCCGCCCATTATCAAAATTTCATTGAAACAGACTGCTGTTTTAGCCGCTTTTATCTGCGCTGGAAATAGCCAATCATCTGTGCATCCCGTTCATCACGTGTCTGGAGTTGACTATGTCCACCGCCTTTAACGTCATTGCCACGCTGATCGCCAAACCCGGCCAACAAGCCACCCTGGAACCCTTGCTGCGCGGCCTGCTGGAACCCACGCGCCTGGAAGCCGGTTGCGAACAATACGACCTGCACCAAGACCTGCAACACCCCGAGACCTTCTACATGCTCGAGCGCTGGAGCGACGAAGCGGCGCTCGCCGACCACGACCAGAGCGCGCATATCCAGAGCTTTCGCACCCAGGCCGCTGATGTGATCGAACACTTCGAACTCAAGCGCCTGAAATTTCTCGCCTGATCATCGCCCTTTTTCCGGAGCCATCATGAAAGCCATTGCCTACTACGCCTCACTGCCGATCAACGATCCAAACGCCTTGCAAGACATCGAGCTGCCAGCGCCCGTCGCCGGCCCGCGTGACCTGCTGGTGGAAGTCAAAGCCATCTCGGTCAACCCGGTGGACACCAAGGTGCGCCAGAACGTCGCCCCGGAAAACGGCGCCGCCAAGGTCCTGGGCTGGGACGTCGCCGGTGTGGTCAAGGCCGTCGGCAGCGACGTGACGCTGTTCAAGACCGGTGACAAGGTGTTCTACGCCGGTTCCCTGGTGCGCCCAGGCGGCAACAGCGAACTGCACACCGTGGACGAGCGCATCGTCGGCCATATGCCGAAAAGTCTGGGCTTTGCCGAAGCCGCCGCGCTGCCACTGACGGCGATCACCGCCTGGGAGCTGCTGTTCGAACGCCTGCAAGTGCGTGAGGGTAAACAGGATGAAGGCCAGAGCCTGCTGATCGTCGGTGCCGCCGGAGGTGTGGGCTCGATCCTGACCCAATTGGCCAGCCAGCTCACCGCCTTGAAAGTGATCGGCACCGCTTCGCGCCCGGAAACCCAGGCGTGGGCCAGGGACCTGGGCGCCGACCTGGTGATCGACCACAGCCAACCCTTGAGCGAAGCGCTGAAAAGCGCCGGCCACCCGCACGTGACCCACGTCGCCAGCCTGACCCAGACCGATCATCACCTGGACCAACTGGTCGAGGCTCTGCAACCCCAGGGCAAGCTGGCGCTGATCGACGATCCCAAGGCGCTGGACGTCAGCAAGCTCAAGCGCAAAAGCCTGTCGTTGCACTGGGAGTTCATGTACACCCGCTCGATGTTCGAGACACCGGACATGATCGAGCAGCACAACCTGCTCAACCGCGTGGCCGAACTGATCGACGCCGGCACCCTGAAAACCACGGTGGGCGAACACTTCGGCGTGATCAATGCGGCCAACCTGCGCCGTGCCCATGCGCTGCTGGAAAGCGGCAAGGCCAAGGGCAAGATCGTGCTGGAAGGGTTCTGAAAAAACGGCTGTCAGCGTCGTCCATTATTCATGTGAGTAATGGACGACACCGCTAGTCAGAGAGTTGATCTTTGTCATATTTGTGAGCGTATTCGGGTTTATATTGGCCGCCTTTGCCACGATTCTTTTACGTGAGGAAGTCAGCAATGAAGATCCTGATAAAAGCGTTAGCAAAATCCGCAGGCAATAAATGGCAGGTGCGTCTCGACCAGGACGCCTTCACCTTCCGCACCGAGGCCGAGGCCCGCGCCTTTGCCGACACCCTGCAAGCCCGTATCCAGGCCCCCCACCGTTTCCCCATCAGCCAGCAACGTTCTGCCGCTGGCTGACCCGCTCTTCAGACCTGCGCCTGCAAGGCCCGTTTGCGTTGCAGGCGCTGGGTCGACATCGCAATCGTCACCGCCAGTACACCGCACAAGCTGATGACCATGGCCATCGGCATCGCCGTGCCGTCGTGCAACACGCCGACCAACGAAGCAGCGCCGGCGGCCACGCCAAACTGAATGCAGCCGAGCAACGCCGAAGCGCTACCGGCCCGTGCACCCTGCCCGCTCATGGCGCAGGCCGAAGTGTTAGGCAGAATGCAGCCCAGGCTGGCAATGCAGATAAACAGCGGCACCAGCAATGGCCACAATGCATCGGTGCGCAATGCCGCGATGCCCAGCAACGTCAACGCCGCCAACAGGTAGACCCACACACTGCGCGACAGCAGGAACGCCGGGCCGCGCTTGGACAGCAGCCGCGCATTGACCTGCGCCACGAGGATAAAACCCGCCGCGTTCGAGCCGAACAGCCAGCCGTAATGCTCGGCCGGCACGCCATAGAGTTGGATAAACACGAACGGTGAACCGGCGATGTAGGCAAACATCCCGGCAATCGAAATGCCACCGGTGAGGGCATACCCGAGGTAGACGCGGTCCGACAACAAGGCCGCATAGCGACGCAACGAGCCGGACAACGGCTGGCGCGGCTGATGGGCCGGAAAGGTTTCCGGCAACCCGACGGCGACCGCGATGGCCGCCATTACGCTGAATATCGACAGCGCCAGGAAAATCGACTGCCAGCCCCACAGCCCCACCATCAACCCACCGGCCAGCGGCGCGAGGATCGGCGCCAGGCCAGTGACCAGCATCAGTTGGGAAAAGACTTTGGCCGACCCCACCGCGTCGCATTTGTCGCTGACCACGGCACGGGAAATCACCATGCCCGCGCAACCGCCCAGGGCCTGCACGAAACGCGCGCCAATCAACCATTCCAGTGAAGGCGCAAAGGCGCAGGCGAAGGAGGCCAAGGTGAACAAGGTGACGCCGCTGAGCAGCGGACCGCGCCGACCAAAGCGGTCAGCCAATGGGCCGTAGATCAACTGGCCGATGGCCAGGCCGCCGAAATACACCGCCAGGGTCAGCTGGATGTGTTTTTCATCGGTGGCAAAGGCCTTGGCCATGGCCGGGAAGCCCGGCAGGTAAAAATCGATCGCCAGCGGCGCGAAGGCGCTCAAGGCACCCAGGATCAGAATTATGCGGAGGTTCATCGGGCACCCAAGTGAGTCGGCAGCCCGATAGTCTAGCCGCGCTTGGGTGCGTTGAACACGATAGCTCGCTAACTATTTGTCCGCGTCAGGCGAGCTTGGCGCTATAGCCCTCGTCGTTGATCGCCTCGATCACTTGCTCGGCAGACAAGCGGCTCTCGACGCCCACCTCTTTTGCCGCCAGGTCGACCTTCACGCTGGCCGCCGGGTCCTGGTTCTGCACCGCCTGGGTCACCGCTCGAACGCAATGGCCGCAGGTCATTCCTTCAACGCTGAATACTTGCATGACATGACTCCTTTGATGAGGTTGGACCCAGTCTCGACCTTGCCACGATGGCAAGGTCAAGTTCCGGAAGTTTCTGCCGGGCTGGTATTTGGCCGCTTCAAAGGCCAAGCTTCACTCATCTTCGATTCACACCACGGAGCATTCGCCATGCGCTGGTCGTTTTTTGCCCTTGCCGGCCTGATGAGCCTGTCGGCCGCCGCGCCCCAAGCCTTCGCCGCAGAAGACTATGCGGTGCTGATCATTTCCCGGGAACGCCTGGAAGTGCCGACCAACTGCGAAATCGGTCTGTACCTGAATGACCAGTTGGCGGGTCGGCTGTTCCAGGAGCAGGCCACCTCGTTCAACCTGCCGGCGGGCAACCTGTCACTGCGCCTGAAGTTGCTGCCGGGCCAGTCCCCGGGTTGCCTGCCGGGCCTGCTGGCACCGCCTGCGCAAAACATTACGCTCAAGGTCGGTGATGTGCGCAAGTTGCGCATTGCCCAGGGCCCGGACGGCATGTACCTCAAGCCCGCCGCCTTGGAATACTGAAGGCGCTTGACCTTCCCCACAGGTCAAGGTTGATGCTAGGGGCAACTTCTCTTGGAGGACTGCCCCATGAATGGATCCACCACCTTTGACCTGCCCATCGGCGGCATGACCTGCGCCAGCTGTGCCGGCCGGGTCGAGCGCGCGCTGGGCAAGGTGCCGGGGGTGCAAAGCGTCAGCGTCAACCTGGCCAATGAACGCGCCCATGTCGAAGTGCTCGGCCTGATGGACCCCGGCGTGCTGATTGCTGCCGTCGACAAAGCCGGCTACACCGCCAGCCTGCCCCAAAGCGAAACCTCCACCGATGCCGATCAGGCCCGGCGCCTGCACCGCGAGCGTTGGTCGTTGCTGCTGGCGATCCTGCTGGCACTGCCGTTGGTATTGCCGATGCTGGTGGAGCGCTTCGGCCTGCACTGGATGCTGCCGGCCTGGGCGCAGTTCGCCCTGGCCACGCCGGTCCAATTCATCTTCGGCGCACGCTTTTATATTGCTGCCTGGAAAGCCGTGCGGGCGGGTGCCGGCAATATGGACCTGCTGGTCGCCATCGGCACCAGCGCCGGTTACGGCCTGAGTCTCTACGAGTGGCTCACCGCTCACCCAGGCATGACGCCGCACCTGTACTTCGAAGCGTCGGCGGTGGTGATCGCCCTGGTGCTACTGGGTAAATACCTGGAGAGCCGCGCCAAACGCCAGACCGCCAGCGCCATCCGCGCCCTGGAAGCCCTGCGCCCCGAGCGAGCGATTCGGGTACTGGATGGCCGCGAAGAAGACGTCGCCATCAGCGCCCTGAAGCTCAATGACCTGGTGCTGGTGAAACCCGGCGAACGCTTCCCGGTGGACGGTGAAGTGGTCGAGGGTCAGAGCCACGCCGACGAAGCGTTGATCAGCGGCGAAAGCCTGCCGGTACCAAAGCAACCTGGCGACAAAGTCACCGGTGGCGCCATCAACGGCGAAGGCCGCCTGCTGGTACGCACCCTGGCCCTCGGCGCCGAAAGCGTGCTGGCGCGGATCATCCGTCTGGTGGAAGACGCCCAGGCCGCCAAGGCACCGATCCAGAAGCTGGTGGATAAAGTCAGCCAAGTGTTTGTCCCGGCCGTGCTGGTGCTGGCGTTGATCACCCTGGTGGGCTGGTGGCTGTACGGTGCTTCGCTGGAGACCGCGATCATCAATGCCGTGGCTGTGCTGGTGATCGCCTGCCCCTGTGCCTTGGGCCTGGCCACACCCACTGCAATCATGGCCGGCACCGGCGTTGCCGCCCGCCACGGCATCCTGATCAAGGACGCCGAGGCCCTGGAACGCGCCCATGAAGTGAGCGCCGTGGTCTTCGACAAGACCGGCACCCTCACCTCCGGCGCCCCGAAAATCGCCCACCTGGCCGCCGTGGATGGCAACGAAGCGCGGCTGCTGCAACACGCCGGCGCGCTGCAACGCGGCAGTGAACACCCGTTGGCCAAAGCCGTAGTGGATGCGTGCAAGGAACAAGGGTTGGCAGTTGCCGATGTGACGGCCAGCCAATCCCTGACCGGACGCGGCATCGCCGGAACCCTGGACGGCCAGTCGCTGGCCCTGGGCAATCGCCGCCTGCTCGAAGAAAACGGCTTGAACGCGGGGGGCCTGGCGGACTCGGCCAAGGCCTGGGAAGCCGAAGGCCGCACCTTGTCCTGGCTGATCGAGCAAGGCGCCCAACCGCGAGTGCTGGGGCTGTTCGCTTTTGGCGATACGCTCAAGCCCGGCGCGCTGGAAGCGGTAAGGCAACTCAAGGCCCGGCACATCAGCAGCCATTTGCTCACCGGTGATAATCACGGCAGCGCCCGCGTGGTCGCCGAGGCTTTGGGTATCGACGATGTACACGCCGAAGTGCTGCCCGCCGATAAAGCCGCAACTGTCACTGAGTTGAAGAAAACCGGCGTGGTGGCCATGGTCGGCGACGGCATCAACGACGCCCCGGCCCTGGCCGCCGCCGATATCGGCATCGCCATGGGCGGCGGCACCGACGTGGCCATGCACGCGGCCGGTATCACCCTGATGCGCGGTGACCCGCGCCTGGTGCCGGCAGCCCTGGAGATCAGCCGCAAGACCTACGCCAAGATCCGTCAGAACCTGTTCTGGGCCTTTGTGTATAACCTGATCGGCATTCCGTTGGCCGCATTCGGCCTGCTCAACCCGGTATTGGCCGGCGCGGCAATGGCCTTGTCGAGTGTCAGCGTGGTCAGCAATGCCTTACTGTTGAAGACCTGGAAACCCAAGGACCTGGAGGAACGACGCCCATGAACATCGGCCAAGCCGCGCGCCAGACCGGGCTCAGCGCCAAGATGATTCGCTACTACGAATCCATCGGCCTGCTGAAGCCAGCCCACCGCACCGACAGTGGCTATCGCGTGTACGGCGCGGATGACTTGCACACCCTGGCGTTTATCAAACGCTCGCGCGACCTGGGATTTTCTCTGGAGGAAGTCGGCAGGCTACTGACCCTGTGGCAGGACCGGCAACGGGCCAGCGCCGATGTAAAAGCCTTGGCGCGCCAGCATATCGAGGCGTTGAACCAGAAGATTCTTGAGCTGGGGCAACTGCGCGATACCTTGCAGGACCTGGTGGAGCACTGCCAGGGCGATCATCGGCCGGATTGTCCGATTCTCAAGGAGTTGGCGTCCGGAAGCTGCTGCGCCTGACCGAATGTGCACAAATCCAATGTGGGAGGGGGCTTGCCCCCGATTGCAGTGGGTCAGCTACAGATAAGCCGGCTGATCCACCGCTATCGGGGGCAAGCCCCCTCCCACATTGTGATTTCCAGTTATCTGGCAATCACTGCATCCAAGGCGGCGGCGGAGGTTCGTCCGGCACCTTGCTCGGCGGCGCATCGTCCGCCGCGCGAATCGCCTGGCGGCGCTCTTCATCCAACCGCGCCGCTTCGATCTCGCGGATCACACCGCCGACGTCTGCCAGTTCTTCCGGCTCGTCGAACTCACCGGTCAACACGCTGGCAGGGTGCAACGTGCCGGCTTCGTACAGCGCCCACATTTCCTTGGCGTACTTGGTCTTCTTCAACTCCGGGGCAAAGCGCCCGAAATAGGAAGCCATGTTGCCCACGTCCCGCTCCAGCATGCTGAACGCGTGGTTATTGCCCGCCGCATCCACCGCCTGGGGCAGGTCGATGATCACAGGGCCGGTGGGCGTGAGCAGTACGTTGAACTCGGACAGGTCACCGTGCACCAGGCCGGTACACAGCATCAGCACGATCTGGGAAATCAGGAAGGCGTGGTATTCGCGCGCCTGGTCCGGTTCCAGCACCACGTCGTTCAGACGCGGCGCCGCATCGCCGTACTCGTCGGCCACCAGTTCCATCAGCAGCACGCCTTCAAGGAAGTCGAACGGCTGGGGCACGCGGACGCCCGCACCGGCCAGGCGGAACAATGCAGCCACTTCGGCGTTCTGCCAGGCATCCTCGGTTTCTTTCTTGCCGAACTTGGAGCCCTTGGCCATGGCCCGGGCCTGCCGGCTGTTACGGACCTTACGGCCTTCCTGGTATTCGGACGCTTGACGAAAACTTCGTTTGTTCGCCTCCTTGTAAACCTTGGCGCAACGCAATTCGTTGCCGCAGCGCACCACATAAACAGCTGCTTCTTTACCACTCATGAGTGGGCGCAGCACTTCGTCGACCAGACCGTCTTCGATCAGGGGTTCAATGCGTTTAGGAGTCTTCATCAGCTTTTATTGTGGGTCCTGTATTACCAAACACGCGTATGGCACTCGTTATACGGCAATCAGCTCGCCGGTGGGAGAGGCTAGCGACCGTTGATCACTTAAGAATGCATCCAATATGCCAGTTTCAGCGCTCGATGATCGCCGTAACACCCTGACCGCCCGCAGCGCAGATCGAAATCAGCCCACGCCCCTTGCCCGCCGCGTCCAGCAACTTGGCCAGATTGGCAACGATACGCCCACCGGTGGCGGCAAACGGATGGCCGGCGGCCAGGGAACTGCCTTTAACGTTCAAGCGGCTACGGTCGATGGAACCCAAGGGGGCGTCAAGTCCCAGGCGCGTCTTGCAGTAGTCCGCATCCTCCCAAGCCTTGAGCGTGCACAACACTTGGGCAGCGAAGGCTTCGTGGATCTCGTAGTAATCGAAGTCCTGCAGCGTCAGACCGTTCCTCGCCAGCAAGCGCGGTACCGCATACACCGGCGCCATCAGCAGGCCTTCGGCACCGTTGACGAAGTCCACCGCCGCCGCTTCGCCATCGCGCAGGTACGCGAGGATCGGCAGGCCGCGCTCCCTGGCCCACGCTTCACTGCCCAAGAGCACCAGCGATGCGCCATCGGTGAGCGGCGTGGAGTTGCCGGCAGTGAGCGTGCCCTTTGCGCTGCGTTCGAAGGCGGGTTTAAGGGCGGCGAGTTTTTCCAGGGTCAGGTCGGGACGCAGGTTGTTGTCGCGGGTCAGGCCCAGGAACGGCGTGAGCAGATCGTTGTGCCAGCCCTCGGCATAGGCGGCGGCCATTTTCTGGTGGCTTTCCAGGGCCAACTGGTCCTGCTCGGCGCGGGGGATCTGCCAGGTCTGCGCCATCAATTCGCAGTGCTGGCCCATGGACAAACCGGTACGCGGTTCGCCGTTGCGCGGCAGTTCCGGCTTGAGGTGATGGGGACGAAGTTGTAACAGGACTTTTAATTTATCCGCCATGGACTTACTGCGGTTGGCTTGCAGCAAAAGCCTGCGCAGCCCTTCGTTCACCCCGATCGGTGCGTCGGAGGTGGTGTCGACCCCACCGGCAATCCCGCATTCGATGTGGCCCAGGGCGATCTTGTTGGCCACCAGCAACGCCGCTTCCAGGCCGGTGCCGCAGGCCTGTTGAATGTCATAGGCCGGGGTTTGCGGGGACAGGCGCGAGCCAAGCACACATTCGCGGGTCAAGTTGAAATCCCTCGAGTGCTTGAGCACCGCGCCGGCAGCCACTTCACCCAGGCGCAGGCCGTGCAGGTTGTAGCGTTCGATCAGGCCTTCGAGGGCCGCGGTCAGCATTGCCTGGTTGCTCGCCGTGGCATAGGGGCCATTGGAACGGGCGAAGGGAATGCGGTTACCGCCAATGATCGCTACACGGCGCAATTGAGTCATGGAAAGCTCCCTCTGTCTGTTATGGGCTGGATTACTGAGCCTAGTCGAACGACTGCTACCCTGGGATGGTCAACCCTTTGAACCCCAGCCTTCGGAGAGCGTTCCATGTCTGACCGTTATATCGACTTCGCCAACTCAAGCCTCGGCCATCGTCTGGTCGCCGCCATTGGCCTGCCGTCGCCGGTACGCCTGGAACGCTGGCAGGCCGGGCGCCTGCGCCCGGTGGAAGGCGCATTGCTGCTGGGCGGCGGTGCACTGGTCAGCAAGGTGCAGGCGTTTGCCAACAGACTCACCGATGCCATTTACACCTACGGGACTGAAACGTCGACGTGGATTCCCGGCCACGGCCCCAAGCTCAAGGCCGTGGTGTTCGACGCCAGCGACTTGCAACACACCGACCAGCTCAAGCAACTGCGCGAGTTCTTCCAGCCGCTGCTGAAAAACCTGGATAACAGTGCGCACCTGGTGATCCTCGGCCGTGCGCCGGAAAGCCTCAGCGATCCGTTCGCTGCCAGTGCCCAACGCGCCCTGGAAGGCTTCAGTCGCTCGCTGGCCAAGGAGTTGCGCAACGGTGGCGTGTTGCAATTGCTGTATGTCGGCGACGGTGCCGAAGACCAGTTGGAAGGCGCACTGCGCTTCTTCCTCTCGCCGAAAAGCGCCTATACCTCCGGCCAGGTGATCCGCCTGGAGGCTTGCACTACACCGGTGGAAGATTGGACACGGCCGCTGGCCGGGCGCAAGGCGCTGGTCACCGGCGCCGCCCGGGGCATCGGGGCATCCATCGCCGAGACCCTGGCCCGCGATGGTGCCGAGGTGATCCTGCTCGACGTGCCCCAGGCCAAGGCCGACCTCGACGCACTGGCCGCACGCCTGGGTGCACGCACCGTAGCGCTGGATATCTGCGCCGAAGACGCCGGCAACCAATTGATCGAACACTTGCCCGAAGGCCTCGACATCCTGGTGCATAACGCGGGTATCACCCGTGACAAAACCCTGGCAAACATGACCCCGGAATACTGGGACGCGGTGCTGGCGGTCAACCTCAATGCACCGCAGGTACTGACCCAGGCGCTGCTCGACAGCGGCACCCTGCACGACAACGCCCGTGTAGTGCTGCTGGCTTCGATCAGCGGCATCGCCGGCAACCGTGGGCAAACCAACTATGCGGCGAGCAAGGCCGGCTTGATCGGCCTCGCACAGGCCTGGGCGCCGCTGCTCAAGGAGCGCGGCATCAGTATCAACGCCGTGGCGCCGGGGTTTATCGAAACCCAGATGACCGCGCATATCCCGTTCGCCTTGCGTGAGGCCGGGCGACGCATGAGTTCGCTGGGCCAGGGCGGCCTGCCGCAGGACGTCGCCGAAGCGGTGGCTTGGCTGGGCCAACCGGGTTCCGGTGCGGTCAGCGGGCAAGCGCTGCGGGTGTGTGGGCAAAGTCTGCTGGGGGCGTAACCATGCAATGGAAGACGTTAGACAGTGCACCGTCTCTGCCGCCGCTGTATTGGCGTGCGGCCCTCAAGCGCAAGATCACCGGCCGCACGCTGCCCGAGCACGGGTTGCGCTGCCGGGTCAGCATCGACCCCAAGCGGGTAGCGGCCTATCGCAAGGTCTGCGGCTTTTCCGACAGTCCGATCCTGCCGGCGACGTATCCGCATATCCTTGCGTTCGGTTTGCAGATGCAGTTGCTCACCGATAAGAGTTTTCCGTTCCCGCTGCTGGGGCTGATTCACCTGAGTAACCGCATCCGCATTCATCGCCCCCTGGGGGGTGTGAGCGACCTGTCTGTGGCTGTACACGCGCAGAACCTCAAGCCCCACGCCAAGGGCGCAACCTTCGACCTGATCACCACGGTTGAAGACTCCCTCGGCCTGCTGTGGGAAGCTGAAAGCCGCATGTTGTGCCGGGGCGTGAAGCTGGAAGGCGCGGCAGAAGATATCGCCCAATCGCCCCCCGACCAGGTCAGCGAGCTGACCCGCTGGAAAGCCCCCGCCGATATCGGCCGTCGTTATGCGCGAGTCTCCGGTGATTACAACCCGATCCACCTCAGCGCCCTGACCGCCAAGCTGTTCGGCTTCCCCCAGGCCATCGCCCATGGATTGTGGAACAAGGCACACACCGTTGCCGCGCTCGGCGAACACTTGCCCGCCGCCAATATCGAGATCGACGTCGAGTTCAGGAAACCCGTGCGCCTGCCCGGTGAAGTGACGTTATTGTCCAGCGCCGCCGGTTCCAGCGGAGAGTTGCGGTTGAAAGGCGCGGGCGATATTGAACATATGGTAGGTAAGTGGCGACCGATCGCCTGAAACAAACAGATTAATTGTATATATACACCCTAAGTAATAGCGGACTTTATGAAGTCCGCTTTTTTATTTAACCAATTGATTTATAACCTATATATATCTTGATACATCCACCCTTTACACCCTTGGTATTAGTTGCTTAACCGGTACATCGCTGCTGTATATAAATCGTTAATACCAAGTAGAGCATTGAGAGAACGCACCGCCGGGGCTGTTATAGCCGCACGGACAAACGCATCGCTATCCCCAGAAGTAGCGAGCGCTTGAAGACAACCAAGGTTGTACAGGTGCAAGGAACTCAATCATGAAAACTCAAGTCGTGTTTTGGAAAGCAAGTACCGCGCTGGCCCTGGCAGTAGCACTGGTACTCGGCGGCTGCAGCAGCGGTGGTGGTGGGCACAAATCCAGCGTTGCAGCATCCTCCCCGGATGCAGGTGCAGGAACCGGGGGTGGCACGGGTGGCGGTGATGGCAGTGGCACAGGCGGCACGGGTGGCGGCACAGGTGGTGGCACAGGCGGTGGCACGGGTGGAGGCACAGGCGGCGGCACAGGCGGCGGCACAGGCTCGACCAGCACACCTCTGGTCACCGGCCAGATTGCCGGTACCCTGGGCGGCACCGTGGGTAACGTAGGCGCTGCCGTCGGCGATCTGGGCGACACTTTGACCAGCGTCCCCATCGTCGGCACCACCGCAGGAGGCCTGGTCACCGCAACCGGCAATGCGGTCACCAGTATCGGAACCGGCGTCACTGCAGGCTTGGGCTCCCTGGGCACAAACAGCAACTCCTTAGGCATCACCGTGGCGGGTGTAGGTAATGGCGTCGCCGACTTGGGCGACGGCCTTTCGACCACCGGCAAATCCTTGTCCACTACGCTGGGCGGCGTTCCAGTCGTCGGCGGACTGACCGGCGGTGTAGGGGGCGCAGCAGGAGGCCTGGTCGACCAGGTTGGCCAGGCCGTCACCATGCTCGGCGATACCTTGAGTACCGCCAGCACCACCGGCCCGCTGGGCTCGATCACCGGCCGTGTCGGCGCAAGAGTGCTGGTACCCGTGGTGTCGTTGGTGGAAAACACCACCGGCAACCTCGGCAACGCAACCGGTCTGGGAAACCCGGTAAACGGCCTGGTGGATAAGGTCGGTGCCGCAGTCACCGGCCTGGGTGGCCAGGTGGCCAGCGCAGGCGGTACCGGTAACCCCGTCACTGACATCGTGGGTGGCGCATTGACCGGCGTCGGTGGCGTGCTCGACAAATCAGGGGGTTATGTCGCTCCAGCGGGTGGCGCTTCCGCACCTGGCTTGCCTGAGTTGGTAGGTGGCCTGGTGGCAAATGTCGGTAACGGGCTGAATGCTGGCAACACCAACGGCGCGGTCAGCGCAGCAGGTGTCACCGGTGGCGCGCTGGGCGGCACCGTCGCCTCCCTCGGCACGGTCATCGGTGGTACCGGCGTGGCCAACACGGGGGCAACGGCACCCGTCGCAGGCCTGGCAACCAATGTCGGTGCAGCCCTCAATCCTGTGACCTCAGGCGTGGCCAGCCTCACGCAAAACATCGGCACAACCACAGGCGTCGGTGCTCCGGTCAACGGCCTGGTGACCAACGTGGGCGCCGCAGTCACCAACGTCGGGACCACGCTGACCGGTGCAAATGCCAACCCGATCACTCACGCGCTGGGCAATACCGTCAGTGCCGTAGGCGGCACGGTAGGCTCGGTCGGGGGCCTGGTCACCGGAGGTACCGGCAGCAGTGGCGGCCTGCTCGGTGGCTTGAGCGTCGGCGCCTCCGCCAATGGCAGTGCAGGCGCTACCACCAACACCGGTGTAGGCGGTTTGCTCACAGGCCTCACCGGTCAATAGAAATGCACCTGGCCGATTAGACGGCCTCACCTACAGCGCCTACGCTTGGTTGAGACGAGAGCCCCCCAATAAGTCTCTCGTCTTTTTTATGGGGCTTGGCACCATGTTCCTCCCGAGCCGAGTCCCAGAACCCGGTGGGCCCGAAACGCTGCTGCAGTTGACCATGGAGTGTCCTATGCGCGTGTTGACGCCGTTGTTATTGCTTTCTCTCAGTGCCTACGCCCAGGCCGAGACCCTTCCCAGCTTCCTCAACAGCAACGACACCATCCGCAACTTGCCAGTGCCCAACCTCCCTGCCGATGCTTATCGACCGGTCACGCCGCAAACCCAGGTGCCTGAAGCACCGCCTACCCAGGGCCAGCCGCTGATGATGGACACCAAGGTGACGATTCGCAAACTGCAGATCGAGGGTGGCACGGTCTACCCTCTCGCCGAGAGCGCCAAAGCCTACGAACCGTTGATCGGCCATGAGACCAACCTGGCGCAGTTGATCGAAGCTACCCGCGGTATCACACGTCGGTACCAACAGGACGGCTATCTGCTGTCCTATGCGTTCCTGCCCCAGCAGAACTTTGAAAACGGCCTGGTGCGCGTGGTGCTGGTGGAGGGCTATATCAAGGATTACCAGCAAAGTGGCGACATCGGCTCGGTCTCGACCTACGTCGACAAGTTGGCCGACAAGCTTTTGGTCGAACGCCCCCTGACCCGCAAGACCTTCGAGCGCTACACCACGCTCATGGGCCGCATCCCGGGCGTCACGTTGCAAGCCCAAGTGCCACCACCCGGTACCACTGACGGTGGCACGAGCATGCACATCAACGCAAGCCGCAAACCCTTCACCAGCAGCATGAGCATGACCGACGACAGCCGTGGTGGCCTGCAGGCCTTGCTTACCGGTACCAGCAACGCCCAGACCAGCATGGGCGAGCAGCTCAACATCAGCGGTCTGCTCCCACCTGGCAAGGATAAAGAGCATTACTACCGCGTGGGCTACAGCCAGTTCGTGAATGCCGAGGGGACCCAACTGGCGCTCGGCGCTGAGCGCTATCGCGCCGATCCCAACACCAGCCTGCAACTGGGCGGCGGCTTCGCGCTCAAGCCGCACCAGGCCATCGATCGCTATTCCGTCGGCCTCAGCCATCCGTTGATTGCCTCACCCAATGAGTCGCTGACCCTGGGCACGCGCCTGTACGCAGTCGACCAAACCACGCGCTACCAACTGGTGGGCTACCCCCAGCGCTTCGACATCGAAACCAACCTGCGCGCCCTGGCCTTTGAAGGTGACTGGCGCAAGGCCGACACGCGCCAGTTACGCATTATCAGTGCCGGCCTGTACCAGGGGATAGACGGCATGGGTGCCAAGACCCGTAGTGATTTCGAAGGACTCAAGCCAGACCTGGATTTCTTCCGCCTGCGCCTGTCCGGCGTCCAGAGCGACACGTTCTTCGATAACTGGCAGGGCGTGCTGTCGGGAGCGTTTTACTGGAGTGATGACACCCTGCCCGACAGCGAACGTGCCACCTTCGGCGGGCAGAACTTCGGGCGTGGCTACCCCGATGACCAAGGTTCCGGCGACAAGGGCTGGGGGTTGGCGTATGAGGTCAACTACAGCTACAACCGCGCCGGTGAGTGGGTGCGGATCCTGCAGCCCTATATCGTGTTCGACCGTGCCAAGTCCTGGTTCAACAACCTGCCGGTCAGGGCCAGCGATATGTCATCTGCGGCGATGGGCCTGCGCTTTGGTGACAACAAGTACTACAACATTGCATTGGAAGCCGCCAAACCCATGTCAGATATTGCGCTGGACAGCTTCAACCGCAGGCCGCGCTACTCACTGAGCTTCAGCTACCAACTGTAATCCCCTATAGAGGCCAGGCTCTAAGGTTTCGCTTTGGGCAGGGGGAAGAGGTTGTTCAAGGTATCGATCAACCGCACCAGGTAGATCGGCTTGCGAAACAGGTCCAGCACCTGCAGGCGCAGCATGTCGCTCACATCATCCATTTCGGCATGACCCGACATCACAATCACCGGCAAGTGCGAGCGTGAGGTGTGTTCGCGCAGGCGCTTGATCAAGGAAATGCCACTTTCCTCAGGCATGCGCAGGTCGGTGATGACCAGGGCGATGTCGGGGTGAAGTGTCAATTCTTGCAGGGCGAAGGTGACGGAATTGGCGGTAAAACACACAAACCCTTCGTTTTCGAGGGATTCGGCGAGTTCGATCAGGGCGTCCTCTTCGTCATCCACCAAAAGAATTTGTTGGCGGGAAGTCGAAGAGGCGCTCATGGCTGTACCTGGACAGGAAGAACGTTAATGAGGCGCTTCCACATGGAAAAAGACGCTATCAAGTGGTCATCTTAGTGGCGACGCTGTCGAAGATCGATTTGATCTTAGTTCCCAGCCCAGAACCGGCACCGACGATCACCAATGCAACCATGGCCACAATGATCGCGTACTCAATCCCGGACGCACCGTCTTTGCGTTGAAAAAAAAGTTGGGTTTGGACATACAGCTTCAACATCATGTCAAGGAACATTGGACTTCTCCCTAAAACGCCACTGAAAGCCGGAAAGGCTCTACCACCAGATGATCGCGGCGTGCCATTAGAGCATTGTCAACAAACCCTGGCCTCACAACTGTAAGAACGGATTAATCACAAAGTATTAGTCGCAACGTTGACGCCACAACACCGCAGTTTAAAAGGCCAACTTTCTGCTTCAGATAATTTTTCCCCGCGGTAATGGCATTTCGTCCTAGCTGAGCTACCTTCAAATAGCCAAATCGTTAGATGTTCATCACAGCCAGGTTGCGGATTAACCCGTTTGGATTAACAGGGTGTGCAGTGCAACGGGAAAGGGAGAGCCGTCATGAACAGTCGCATCAGCATGGTCCTGGCCGGCTTGCTGCTGATCGGGGCATTGATTGCCGGGTACTGGGGGCTGGTGTTGAGCCGCGCACCTGAGCCCGTCGCAGCGCCTGCCGCACCTGTCGTTTCCGTTGAAAAAACCCTCGCCGCCGCTGAAGACCAAACCCGCCAGCCGGTGGTCGTCCTGCGGCATGAAGTGCCTGCCTTTACGCCACTGACCGCCGCGGACCTGTCCGTCGAGAAACTGCGCACCGCGCCCGCCGGCAGCCTGACCCAACTCGACCAGGCCATCGGGCGCATACCCCTGAGAACCCTCGGCGCCGGTACCTGGCTCAACGAGGACAGTTTCAACGCCGGCGGCCCCCTCTCGCGCATGATCCGCCCCAACGAGCGCGCGCTGGCCGTGGCCGTGGACGAGGTGGTCGGCGCAGCAGGCCAATTGAGCCCCGGCGATTACGTGGATGTGCTGCTGTTCCTGCGCCAGGATGCCGGCAACGCCGAACAGTCGGCCCAGATCGTCCTTCCGGCGATGCGCCTGCTCAGCGTCGGCGATCAATTGGGCCTGGCCAACGATGGCCAACCGGCAGTGCCACCACCGGCTACCGCCGAAGAACGCGCCCAGGCCCTACAACGTCGACTCACCGCACGCACCGTGGTGCTGGCCGTGCCGGAGCCTTTATTAAGCCGCATGATGCTCGCGGCACAAGCCGGGACCTTGCGCCTGGCCGTGCGCAGTGCCGAGGAACAACTGCTCAGCCGCTATTGGGCCGGTGAAGACGACACCGCGCAGAAGCTGGAAAGCGCTAACCGCGACCTTTACCAGTTCACTCAACTGGCGTTGACCGGCCCGCCCAAACCCGTCGTGCCGGCTGGCGGTGGGCCTGGTGTACGGCGTGGCATTGAAGTGATTCGCGGTGCCCAGGCGGCACCACAAACCCCGTGATCGAGCAAGGATGCCTTGAATGAGCCATCGCTACGCACCCCTGTTCACGCAACTGGCCTGCGCCCTGATGCTGGCGAGCCTGCCGATCGACATGGCCCTGGCAGCGCCGGGCAACTGCAGTGCCCTGGGCCAGCTGCCCGCCGTGGTCGAGGTGGGAGAAGGCCTGCAACAGGAACTGCAATCGCCCGTGGCAATTACGCGCCTGGCCATCGGCGATCCGAAAATCGCCGACGTGCGGGTCAACGGTGACCGTAACTTCCTGCTCACCGGTGTCAGCAGCGGCGCCACCAGCCTGCTGGTGTGGACCGCCTGCGCCAGCGCGCCGCGCCAGAGCATGGTGTTCGTCAAGGGCAAGGCCACCTCGGCGCTGACCAGCGTGTCGCTGTCGCCCTCGCAAGACCCGTTGCTGCCCAGCCAGGTGCAGACCGACATCCGCTTTGTGGAAGTCAGCCGTACCAAGCTCAAGGAAGCCAGTACGAAGTTTCTCGGCGTGGGTACCAACTTTTTCCTCGGTAGCCCCAGCCTTCTTTCGCCCTCTGAGGGGGTATTCAAGCTGCCGGTGAGCACGGACAGTTTCAACGTCGGATTTGGCGGCGGCCGGGTCAAGGCCATGATCAACGCCCTGGAGCGCAGCGGCTTTGCCTACACCCTGGCCCGCCCAAGCCTGGTGGCCATGAGCGGGCAGAGCGCATCCTTCCTCGCCGGCGGTGAAGTGCCCGTCCCGGTACCCAGCTCCGGTAGCGATACCATCTCCATCGAATACAAAGAGTTCGGTATTCGCCTGACCCTGACCCCCACCGTGATCGACCGCAACCGCATCACTCTCAAGGTGGCACCGGAAGTCAGCGAACTGGACTACAGCAACGCCGTGCAGATTCAAGGCATCCAGGTGCCGGCCCTGACTGTACGCCGTACCGACACCAGCGTGTCCCTGGCCGATGGCGAAAGCTTCGTGATCAGCGGCCTGATCAGCACCAACAACCGCTCGACCATCGATAAATTTCCAGGGCTGGGCGATATCCCCATCCTTGGCGCATTTTTCCGCGATTCCACGATCAGCCGCGAAGAAAAAGAGCTGCTGATGATCGTCACGCCGCACTTGGTGCAGCCGTTGGCCGCCAACGCCCAACTGCCCTCCTTGCCCGGCGAAAAACTGCGCAACTACGACCCGAACTGGTACCGGCTGTTCTTTCTGGAAAACGGCAACTTCGACCGTCGCAGTGGACTTTCCCAATGAGCGATAGCCTGAGCCAGACCTTCCTCGCCATCACCCGCAACACCACTGACCTTGAGTGGCTGCAGGGGGCCCTCGCACCGCTTGGCCAAGTGGTGAGTGCCGGCACCGGCAGCCTCGACGAACTGTTGGCGCTGGTCGATGTGACCTTCGCCAACCTGGTGTTCATCGGCCTTGACCGCGAAAACCTGGTGGCCCAGAGCGCACTGATCGAAGGGGCGCTGGAAGCCAAGCCCATGCTCGCCGTGGTTGCCCTCGGCGATGGCATGGACAACCAGCTTGTGCTGAATGCCATGCGTGCCGGCGCCCGCGATTTCGTGGCCTACGGCTCACGCTCCAGCGAAGTGGCCGGCCTGGTGCGGCGCCTGAGCAAGCGCCTGCCGACCGTGACCCCCAACGCACAACTGGGCGGCCTGACCGTGCTGTTCGGCACCCAGAGCAACGCCGACGGCGCGATGCTGGCCACCCACCTGGCGCTGGTGGTGCAAAAGAGCGGGCAGCAGACCCTGCTGCTCGACCTCGGCCTGCCACGCAGCGACAGCCTGGCGTTGCTGGGCCTGGAGAGCACGTTCAATTTCGGCGATGCGCTGCGGCATTTGCGCCGCCTCGACACCACCTTGATCAACAGCGCCTTCACCACCGCCCTGGATGGCCTGCGCATCCTGGCGTACGCCACCGGTGACGAACCGCTCAAACTCACCAGCGCCGCCGAGCTGTACATGTTGCTCAGCGCCTTGCGCCAACACTTCCAGCACATCGTCGTGAACATTACCGGACAGCCGGACAGCGAAGCCCTGCGCACCTTTGTCAGCCATTGCGACAAACTGCTGTGGTGCACCGACCAGAACGTACTGGACTGCCGTCGCAACCTGGCGGTGATCAATCGCTGGCGTGAAAAAGGCATGAAGCTTGAGCATGCCAAACTGGTAGTGGACCGCTACATCAAGGCCTGCGCACCGGACACCGAAGCCCTGGAAAAGAGCTTCGGCCTCGAATGCGTCGCCGTGCTGCCCCTGAGTGCCGAACTGCGCCTGAATGTGAAAAACCAGGGCCAGACGCTGTTCGCCCTGGCGCCGCGCGAACCCTTGACCCAGGCCGTGCGCGCCTTGGGCGAGCGCCTGGCAAAACGCTCCGAGGGTTTGGCAAAGCCTTCGATGCGCTGGTTTGAACGCATCCTGGGGTCAGGACGATGAACGGAGAAAAACTGTTTGGCGGCCCGGCCCGCGCTGCCGGTGGCAACACCGATCACGATGGCCTGAAACTGGTGCTGCATCGCTACATCATCGACGCCATCGAGGAGTCGGGCAAGAACCTGCTCGAAGGCACGCGCCAGTCCCTGGCGCAATTCGTCACCGACAAAGTCTCCGAGTACATCACGCGCATGCGCCTGGCGATTTCGCGCTACGAGACGGAGCGCCTGGCCGAAGAGATCGTTGACGAACTCACCGGTTTCGGCCCGCTGGAGGTGTTGCTGCGCGATCCGTCGGTGACCGAAATCCTGGTCAACGGGCCACATCGAGTATTTATCGAACGTGATGGTTTGCTGCACCAGAGCGACCTGCGCTTCATCGACGACCACCACGTGGAGCGCGTGATGCAACGCATCCTCGCACCGCTGGGCCGGCGCCTGGATGAGTCTTCGCCCATGGTGGATGCGCGCCTGCCCGATGGCAGCCGGGTCAATGCGATCATCCCGCCGATCGCCCTGGACGGACCGTGCCTGTCGATTCGCAAATTCCGCAAGGACATGCTCAAGAGCAGCGACCTGGTCGCCATGCAGACCATCGACCAGAGCATTTTCGAGTTCTTCCAGGAGGCCGTGGGCAAGCGCTGCAATATCCTGATCAGCGGCGGCACAGGCACCGGCAAGACTACGCTGCTGAATATCCTCAGTCAGTTGATCAACCCCCACGAACGCCTGGTGACCATCGAGGACGTCGCCGAATTGCAATTGGGCCACCCCCACGTGGTACGCCTGGAAACCCGTCCACCCAACGCCGAGGGCCACGGCGAAGTCAAGTCCAGCGACCTGATCCGCAACGCCCTGCGGATGCGCCCGGACCGCATCATCCTTGGCGAGATCCGTGGTGTCGAAGTGCTCGACGTGATGACGGCGATGAACACCGGCCACGACGGCTCCATGAGCACCGTGCACGCCAACAACGCCCAGGATGCATTGCTGCGCCTGGAAACCCTGGTGGGCCTGACCGGGCGGGCAATCGCCGAAAAAACCCTGCGCCAGATGATCTGCGCCGCACTGGACGTGATCATCCAGCTGTCGCGCATGCCCGATGGGCGTCGCTGCGTGAGCGAAGTGGTGGAAGTGGTCGGTGTGCGTGATGACGTGTACGTCACCAATACCCTGTTTCGCCTGGACCGGCGTACCGGCTTTGGCTTCCTGCGCGAAGCCCTCAACCCGGCCGGCGACAAACTGCGCCGCGAATCGGCGTTGCAGTCCTAGGGAGCGCGTGATGACAGGACCGGTGTTGTTGCTTGTCTGCCTGCTGTTGATCGGCCTGTCGTTCTGGCAGTTTCAGCATGGCCTGCGCAAAGCCCAGACGGACCGCGTGCTGGAGCGCCTGGGTGACGGCCAGCCGCAGACACAGGAACCGAACAACAAGTGGACCGCTCTTGAGCGCATGTTCCAGCGTGCCGGGCTGGGCAAACCCACTGACCGCCTGGGCCTTTGGCTGAGCGCCTGGGTGATCGGCGCGCTGTTCGGCTGGCTGCTGGCCGACGGTCTGGGGCTGATCGCGATGGTCGTGACGCCGCCCCTGGTACTGCGCTTGTACATCAGTTGGCGTTATCAACGGCGCGTGCAGCGCATGGTCGAGCAACTGCCGCAGTTGCTCGACCACAGTGTACGCAGCCTCAAGTCCGGCAGAACCCTGGCAGATGCAGTACTGGGCGGCGTCGAAGGCGTTGAAGACCCGCTCAAGGACGCCATGGCCCGCGTGCAACGCAATGTGCGCATGGGGGTCAGCCTGCCGGACTCGGTGAGCGACTTTGCCGAGTTCTACGAGCAGGACGAATTCCGCCTGTTCGCCCTCGGCCTGAAGGTCAACCACCGCTACGGCGGCAACGCCAGCGAACTGCTGGAAAACCTCATCAAGATGATTCGCGAGCGCGAACAAGGTGCCCGGCAACTCAAGGCCATGACCGGTGAAACGCGCATGACCGCCTATGTGCTGGGCGGACTGCCCATCCTGATCGTCGGCTACTTCATGATCGTCAACCCTGGCTACTTGATGACCATGTGGAACGACGACACCGGGCGCATCATGCTGTTCGCCGCGCTGGGGATGGACCTGACGGGTACCTTCGTCATGTGGCGCATGTTGAGGAGTGTCTGAGATGGTGCTGCTGGCCTGCGCCCTGTTGTTGCTATCCGCCGCGGTACTGGTGGGAGGCCAGGTGCTTGAACATCGCCGGCGTGATCGACGGGTCGCCGAGCGCTTGCAAGGGCGGAGGGCAAGCGACCACAAACTCGGTAGCTTCATGCGTCAACTGGGGGGAAGCGCCCTGGCCCAGCGCTCGGTCAGCCTGGACAACGAGACTCAGGTTCTCCTCAACCGGATCGGTTGGCGCAAGGCCAGCCAGCGCTCGCTGTTCGCCGCCTTCCAGGTCGGCACGCCAATTGTGCTGCTGGGCCTCACCCTGCTCGGCCAGCAGCTATTGTTTCCGCACGCGGCCCCCGCATGGATTGCGCCGATGTTTGCCGTGGGCATCGGCTACCTGCTGCCCAAACGCGTACTCGCCGCTGCGGCCAAGTATCGCCAGCAGACCATCGCCAAGGAAATTTCAACCTTCATTCCACTGCTGCGCATCCTGTTCGAATCCGGCATGGCGATTGAACAGTCGCTGCGGGTGGTAGGCAACGAAGCTCAACGCCTGCTCCCCGCGTTGACGCATGAACTGCGCCTGATCCTGGCACGGGTCGATTCGGGGCTGGAGCTGGGCGAGGAACTGGGCAAGACCGCACGCGTGCTGGAGGTGGATGAGTTCACCGACACCTGCATCATCCTCCAGCAATTGATCCAGCAGGGCGGCGGCGCGATGAAGTCCCTGCTGGCCCTCAAGCAACTGCTCGACGACCGACGCCTGACCCGTTTGCAGGAATACATCTCGAAGATGTCGGCAAAAATGTCGGTGGTGATGATGGTGTTTCTGTTCCCCGCTTTGTTGATCGTGCTCGGCGGCCCCGCCTTTATCGGCATCGCCCGCGCGTTGAGCCACTTTTGAGGAGACCTTGATGAAAGCACTGATTGCCGGCCTGACGCTGTTGATGCTCGGCGGCTGCGCCACCAACGGCCAATCGCCCTGGGCGGCGCTGGCCTCACCGGGCAGTTGCACCAAGCCGAGCGCGGACCAGGAGCTGGCGCTGAACCTGTCCGACGACCTGGCCAACGAAGGCAAGCTGCACGCCAGCCTGGCCAACCTGCAAAACCTGCCCGAGTCCCTGCCCCAGGTGCGCCAGCGCAAGGCCCGCACTTATCGCCTGCTCGGGCGCAGCGAAGCCGAGCCGCTATACCGCAGCCTGCTCGGCACCTGCATGACGGCCGAAGGCGAGCACGGCCTCGGGCAGTTGGCGGCCGCCAGAGGCGACAACGGCCTGGCCATGACCCACTTGCAACGGGCTGCGCAGCTGGCCCCCACTGACGAAAAGATCCGCAATGACTTGGGCGTGGTCTACCTCAACCAATTACGGGTGGAAGACGCCCGCTTTGAATTCATGACCGCCATCGAACTCAAGCAAGGCGACCCGCTGGCCGCCGTCAACCTGGTCACACTGTTGATTTACCAGAACGACTGGGGGCAAGCGGCCAAGGTCGTCAGCCAGTTGGGCCTGAGCCGCGAGCAGTTCACCGAGGCCCAGGCCCGCGCGGAGAAACTCAAGGCCGCCGGCGTGGCGGCACGCAAAGTCGCGGCAGTCAGCCAGGCCCTGCCGGTGACCCTGAAGTAAGGAGAGCGAGATGACAGCACATTACTTCATTGCACTGGCGCTGCTACCGCTGAGCGCACTGGCCATCGAGCCGGGCCCGTCGTCCCCCTACCAGGCGGAGACGGAAAATTGGATGGCCTTGCAGGTCGATGGGCGCGCAGCTTCCGCCACGCCACAACGGACCACGCCCGCAGAACGGGAACAGGCCATGCAGCGTTGGCTGGACAGCAACAAGCATCCGATTCCGGAGTTCTTCGAGTCGCAATCCGGCGGGTCTTCCAAGGGTGGGAAGAGTCAGTAACCGTCAGTGCGCCGTCACCCGTTGCCGCAGCACCGAGGTAGCCGGCGACAGGGCCAGTGCCAGCTGGGTACGGTTATGCATATGGGTGAGGCGCAGCACCTGGGACACATACAGCTTGACGGTGTTCTCGGTGATCCCCAGTTCACAGGCGATCTGGTAGTTGGTCTGGCCCTTGCCCACCAGGCGCGCAACATCGAGCTGGCGCGGCGACAGCTGGTTGAAGATGGTCGGGATTTCGATCGGCCCGGCATCATCGACGACCGGCTCGCCCTCATCCGCCAAGCCGGCGCCAGGGCTGCGCCGCACTTTGTCGAGGTCCTGGTACAAATCGTTGATGGATTCGGAAAGGTATTGCAGCTTCTGGTTCAGGTGCCCCAGGTGCAGCTCCTTTTGCCGCTCCTCCAGCGCCGCTTCCTGGCGTTGCAGGCCTTCGAGCAACTCATCGAGGTTGATCGGCTTCTGGTAGTAATCCGAGATCCCCGCACGCAGGGCCTTGATCACGTCCTGTTTGTCGGCACGCCCGGTGAGCATGATGGCCTCGAACGCGCGCTGCTTGCCCGCGACCTTCTGCATGGCCTGCACCAGCTCGATGCCATCCATGTCCGGCATATGCAGGTCGCACAGCACCAGGCCGATCTCGGGGTCTTCACTGAAGCGCTGCAAGGCGTGTCGACTGGACTCACATGGGACGCAGCGGTAGCCGCTGCCTTCAAGAAATTCGCAGAGTTCTTCCACGATCAACGGCTGATCGTCGACCACGAGCACTTTTACTGCCGAGGTAAGCTTGTTCACGCGCTACTCCATGCCTGGCAAGCAAATGGGCGACCCATCCATTTGGACAAAAAATAACTTACGGATACTTCATAAACGTAGACGTACTTTTCGACTATGTACATAGCGGTAGAGCGGTTGTTCGACTAATGGATCCAAAGCCAGTACAGCACAAATCCTGTCAGGACAAAGGGGGCAAATGGCTGTTTGGTCGACACCTGCGCATCTGCCCTCCCCCGACGCGCCCCAAGCCTTTGACTCACAAGCACCCAGCACGCCTGAAAGAGCGCCGCACCGATCAACGACCACAGCAAACAGTCCAGCGTACTGGCCAGGGCCAGGGCAGCCAGCAGCTTCACATCCCCCGCACCAAAGCGGCCCAGCGCATAGCCGGGCAAGGTCAACAACAGGGCCAGGGCAAACGCCCAACCGCCCTCGCTGGCGGGCGCTCCTAGCCAGGTCGTGCCCGTCCACAGCAAGAAGATCAGCGCCAGCAGCGCTGCCCCCAGGGTCAAGCCATTGGCGATCTGCCGCTGACGGATATCCTGCCACGCACAGAGCCCCAGCCAGAGCAGTATCACCACGCCGTGGATCACGTAAAAAACATCCCTTTTCGCTGATTGATTCTATGCTGATATCAAGTAGTAGCCGTCAGGGTAGACGCAGTCATGAAAACAGGCCTGCCTGGAAAGCAAAAAGGTGCGGCGGCGATTGAGTTCGCCCTGGTCTTCACGATCTTTTTTGCCGTGTTCTACGGGTTGATCAGCTATAGCCTGCCGTTGCTGTTGATGCAATCGTTCAACCAGGCCGCGGCGGAGGCCGTACGCCAGGCCCTGTCGGTGGACCCGATAGCCGCTGGCACCGCTTACGGCACACAGGTGACCGACCGTGCCAAAACCACTGTGATAGAGCAGTTGAAATGGATCCCGAGCAGTTTCCAGTTCTCCCCCAGTTACATCAGCAGCTCCTATAACGGCACCACGCTGACCGTGGCAATCAACTACCCGACTACCAACCTCTATTCCGTGTTCCCGGCGCTGGTGCTGCCGGGGATCGGCACCGTCCCGAGCCTGCCGGCCAACCTGTCCGCCAGTTCGAGTCTGCAGTTTTGACGTCGGGGGACAAACTCTTCGGCCGCCTGCTCGGCCGCGCCAGCGCCCCGCCCCTCGACATGCCGGGTGTGCCCCTGCCAGGCCTGCACGTGCAACTGGATGCTCGAGGCCATGTGCTGGGTATCCGCGGCACCCTGCGCTCACAGCTGGCGACCCACGCCATCGGCGAACGTCGGCCGCCACTGCGTGAGCTGCTGTGCGCCGACAGTGCCCTGGATATCGAAGGCAGCCCTGCCGACTGGCAACACCAGAACCTGGACCTGGACTTCCTGGGCGCAACCGGCCAGGTGCTGCACACCCGCGGCTGGATCGAACCCGACGGTGATGAATGGAGCCTGCGCCTGCAGGACGTGGGTGATTTACTGGCCGGCCGGCAACTGGCCCAGCACCGCGAACAGAACCATCAACTCGCCTGCCAGATGAGCGAGCAGTTGCGGGTGTGCAGCCTGACCCGCCTGCCCGAGGTGTTCAACGAGCACCTGCGCAGCCTGGCCCAGCGCTGGCACATCCCCTGCGTTGCCCTGGCCTTGCTCGATGACGAAGACCGGGGTTGGCGGATCTACAGCCAGTACGCCGCCCACGACGCCCCTGCCTTGTGGCAGGCCGGCCAATACCTGGGCATCAGCCTGGACAGCGTCAATGGCAACGTACCGTTGAGCCTGGCCCGGGAGCGCAGCGATAACCCGCGTCTGCACAGTATTTTCGGCGATGCCGACGGTTTTCTGGTGCCTTACCGTGACAGTCAGGGCGTCGCCGCCTGGTTGCTCTGTGGCCCATACAACGGCCAGCAGCACACCAACGACCGCGACTGGCTGAATCTCACCGCCGCCGTCGCCGCGCCCCTGCTGAGCCGGCTGCGCGAGCAGCGCTATCACCAGCAGCTCGACCGCGTGGAGGCGTTGCAGGGCCTGCTCGGCACCGGCTGGTGGGAGCTGCTGCCGGCCACCCACGAAATCCAGTTGGCCCCGCAGTTGCTGCACAGCCTCAGCCTGGAAGACGGTCCGACCCTACAACCTTTGAGCCAATGGCTGGAATTGATTCACCCCGCCGATCGCCAGGCCCTCGACAGCCGTTTGCACGACCTGCAGGCCTTGGGCAAACCCTTGCTGACCAGCGTGCGCCTGCAACGCACCGACGCCGAGCACCACCCGCTCTGGTATCGCGTGCAGGGCCAGGTGCTTGGCGTGGGTGACAGCCGCCGCTGGATCGGTTTCATGCTCGACATCAGCGACATCAAGAACCAGCAATTGCAAGCCGCCGCCGCCCATGCACGCCTGGACAACCTGATCGCCAGCTCACCGGCCGTGATCTATGTGCAGCGCTATGTCGACGGCGCCCTGCATCCGGCTTTTTTCAGCGACAGCCTGCTACCGCTGCTGGGCTGGACCCTGGCCGAGTGCAACCACGACAGCCTGGCATCCTTGATCCACCCCGAAGACCGCGACCGGTACTTCGAGCGCAGCCGCCAGTTGCTGCGCGAAGGCAGCGTACGCAGTCGCTACCGCCTGCGCGACAAACAGGGCCACTACCACTGGCTGCTGGACGAGGCCAAGCTGCTGCGCGATGACTTGGGCCTGCCGGTGGAAGCCGTCGGCCTGTGGCTGGATGTCACCGAGGCGACCCTGGCCGCCGAACAGATCAAGCAAAGCGAAGAACGCTATCGCATCCTGGTCGAAGACTCCCCGGCGATGATCTGCCGCTATCGCCCCGACCTGACCCTGACCTTCGGCAACACACCGCTGGCCAATTACCTGGAATGCCCGCCCGCAGAGCTGCCAGGGCTGAACCTGGGCCACTGGATGTCGCAGGAACAGCGCCAGGCGTTTGTGCAGCGTATCGGCCAATTGAGCGCAGAATTCCCGGTCAGCACCGCCGAAATCAGCCTTGAACTGCCGGGGCGCGAGCACGCCTGGTGGGTCTGGTCGGACCGTGGCGTGTTCGATGAACAGGGCACGCTGGTGGAGGTGCAGGCGGTGGGCCGTGACAACACCGAAGTGCGCCGCTCCCAGAAGCAACTGACGCAAAGCGCCAAGATGGCCACCCTGGGTGAAATGGCCACCGGTCTGGCCCATGAAATCAACCAGCCGCTGAACGTGATGCGCATGGCCATCGTCAATGTGCTCAAGCGCCTGGGCAACGGCGATGCGCAGATCGACTACCTCACCGAAAAACTCCAACGCATCGACACCCAGGTGCAGCGCGCGACGCGGGTGGTGGACCATATGCGCGTGTTCGGCCGCCGCTCGGAAATCGAACAGCAACCCTTCGACCCGTCACAGGCCGTGGAAGGCACGCTGTCACTGCTCGGCGAGGGCCTGCGCGGCAAGGGCGTTGAGCTGCGGATCACCCCGGCGGACGTCCAGGTCCAGGTCAAAGGCTATGTCGATCAGCTTGAACAGGTGTTGATCAACCTGATGGTCAATGCCCGTGACGCGCTGTTGAGCAAACGGGAAAAACACCCCGAATTTCGTCCCTGGATCGCAGTGCATTGCGAACAGGACAGCCGCCATGTGCGGATCTGGGTGGAAGACAACGGCGGCGGAATTGACCCACGGTTGCTGGAGCGGATTTTCGAGCCGTTCTTTACCACCAAGCCGATCGGCGTGGGCACGGGGCTCGGGTTGTCGGTGAGCTACGGCATTGTGGAAAACATGGGCGGACGCCTGAGCGTCGCCAATGGCGAGCACGGCGCGAAGTTTTGTGTGGAGTTGCCGATCAGCTAGATCACCAGATAGGCGCGGCCCATGTGGCAACTGAGGTTGGCGCCGACTTCGGCGTTGCCGAGGTTGACACCCAGCGCTGCGAGCAACGTATTGACGATAGGGTCGAGGATCGGCGCCAGGACGTTCTGGACCAGGCTGACCACCGAGCTGACGATGGTCGCCAGTGCACCGGTGACTGTACTGTTCGGCGTAGCGGGCGTGCTCCCCGTAGGTGGGACATAGGTGACCTGCAGGCCGTTCAAGGTAGCGCCCAGGCTGTTAACGATATTGGCGGTGCCGGGTGGGCTTTTGTAGATCGTCGCTGCATTGACGTCATTCACCGGCGAAAACAACACCGTATTGGTTTGCGCCCCCACGGTGGACAACGCCCTCAGGTTCAAGCCACCGCCAACGCCGGCCGTGCGAGGCCCGCACACCAGGGTCAGCAGGCAAAAGCGTTGGCCAAAGTCGATCAGCCGCACCGGCTGCACATTGACAGGCGCCGACGATGAAAACGCCGACACCGGGTCAACATAGCCGACGCCCAGGGTAGCGAGTGACGTGGTGGCCTGCACCGTCAACGACTTGGTGGCCGGTGTGGCGCAACTGAAGTCTGTCACGTGGCTCTCCGCGCTGGCCGCCTCGATATAGATGGATAAGGTCGTGGTGATATCCACATCAGCCACATTGCACCCGACTATGCACACGACACCGGCCACCACATCGAGCAGGTTCAGGTTCAGCAAACCGCCGACCACCTTCGACACAGGCGTCGCCAGCCCGGTCAGTATCGATGAAACCCCCGAGACCACCTTGATGATCGGCGCATCGATGGTGACCAACGTGCGTACTTGGGCAGTTCGTACAAAAATCTGGTCCGTCGGCGGATTATTCAAAAGCCCAGCCTTGGCCTTGGCCGGATTGCCAAACGCAGACAGTTGCGGCGGCTCGATGACTTTGGTCTGGACCGAGACGGTGCCAACCAGAGGAATATTCACCTGCGCTGCCGCACCGACCGCACTTTTGCTACTGGATAGCTGCGCCACGGTCTCCAGCAACTGAAACAGCTGCACACTGGTATTCAAGGCAGCCGCTGGTGTACCGGTAGCGACCTTCAACAGATCGCCCACCTTCAAAAGCTGGGTATTCGGGGCAATCGCTTTCACTGAAATGACATCGTTGATCACCGCCGTGGCGACCGCGCCGTTTTTTTGCAGGACCTTCACCGCTGCGTCGAGCAACTGGCTGGCGGATACGGCGGTGCTCAGCAACGCGTCGTAGTCCCCCGCCTTGACGTTCAATTGAACCGCCAACTGGTCCAGGTAACCGAGCAGGTTCACGTTCGTCGTCAGCAAGCCATTCCAGCCCGCAGCGGTCAGGGACAGGCTGCCGCCCAGCAGATTGCCGATGACCATGTTCAATAGCGGGGAGTTGCCGGAGTTCACAGAGGACAGGCTGCTGCGAATCGTCAGTTGCGCCACCGGCGGTGCATAGGCGGCCACGGCGGTGGCACTCAGCGTCATCTGGGTGGAGACCGGCGCACCACTGAACATGCCCCACAGCCCACTGGCGATGCTGGTGATTACGCTGCGCGTGGCGACCACGCGCACGGCATCGCTTTTGGTGGCGTCGGCAGTGAATACACGGACATTGCCGGCATTGGTGGTCAAGGTGCCGCAGGTGACGGCCAGGCCACGGCTGCTGTCGCCAGCGACCACGGTGAAACCGTTGCGTGTGGCGTTCTGCACGGCGTAGTCATTGGCGGAGGTGGCGGGTGTGCACAGGCCGCCACGGCTGGCGGCTTCCAGCGCGGCGCTGTCGGCGACGGACTGCAGCTTGCGCTTTTCCAGATAGAGACGGCCGCTGTCTACCGCCAGCAGCAGGAACACCATGGCCATCGCCAGGGTAGCCGCCGCCATCAGGCCAATCGCACCACGCTGCCTGTAACCAAGTCGGGGAGACATCAGGCACTCCTTAGCGCTTACTCTCCGTAGATGGTTTTGAGTGTAGACAAGGGCTGGCCCGTTGCCATAAATCGGTTTGGGGGTTTTAGGGTTTTAGGGGGCTGCTTCGCAGCCCAACGCAGGGCAAGCCTGCTCGCCACAGCAAGCCTGCTCGCCACGGCAAGCCTGCTCTCCACAGCAAGCCCGCCTGCCACAGCGAGCCTGCGCCTGCAGAGGTTAGTGAGGGGGGTAGCTGGAGAGGACGCGGGTGACGGTGGTGCGGATGGCTTTGTCACGGTCCTGAGGGTTGGGCGAGCTGGCCATCATCTGTTCGTCGCTGCCACGCCAGACCAGCTTGCCGTCCTTGCCATCGAGCAGGTCGATCTGGATGGTCGCCACTTTGTAGGTGATGTTGCGCGTTTCGTTGTACATCGGCGCGCCCCAATAGCCATTCCACGGGCCGCCCCAGGCGCCGCCGTAGTTGGTGGTGACCTGCTGCTGGCGGTCTTCGACGATCAGGTAGGCCTGCACGTTCAGGTCAGCCCTGGTGCCCGGCGCCGCAGGGCGCAGGCCGCGCTGGTCGAGTTGTTCACCGACGGCCTGGCGGATGCGTTGTTCAGTGAGGTCGCTCTTGATGCGCGGGTCATCCGGGCGGTATTGCAGGGCCGGGTCTTTCCAGGCCCAACTTCGGTAGGCACCGAAGTCCCGGCTGGCGTCAAAATCGTGGTTGACTTGGCTGGTCTGGCAACCGCCTAGCAGCACAACAAAAGCGAGCGTAGCGATACGACGAAACATGGTTGTTCTCCAAAGAGCGACCCGCGCCAAAGATGAGAATAGCGGTTAACTGGGAGGATACGCCGTCATTGCCTTCTGCACCGCCTGGCGCAAGGCATCCGCCCGTTCACTGAGGCTTCCCTGGCTGCCAGTCTCTGCGCTGGCGCTCCACACCGGCTGACCGGTGCGGGCATCGAACAGGTTGACGCGCACCACCACGACCTGGACTTCATAAGTGCGCACGATCGGCACCGAGTTGTACATGCCATAACCATTGCCGTAGCGGTTATAGCCGCCATAACCGTAGCCGTAGTCATCCTGGACTTGCTTGAGACGCTTCTCCAGGCGCACGTCGGCGCTGACGAAAAGGTCCGCCGGGCGGTTGTCATGCAAGGGGCGCAGGCCGCGCTGGTCGAGGGCGCCGCTAACCGCCTCGGCGATCTGCGCCGAATCGGCCCAGGCCGTGCCCGCCGGAAGCTGGCCGTTGCGCCAGGCCCAATTGCGGTAGGCACCGTAATCGCGCACCGGCGCCGGGTAGGCACTGGTATCAAAGGTGTGGGCGGCCTGGGGCGGCGCCGGAGGGATCGGCGCCGACGCGGCAACATAAGGATTGGGGCTTGAACAGGCGCCCAACCCCAGGGACAACAGGATCAAACAGAGACGACGCATTTCGACCTCCGCAGACTGGGCCGCTTAAACCGGACGGCAGATCCAGTGCAAATAACGCCCAAGTCCGGCAAAGCTTGGGTGACGACGGTGAGCGAGTTCCATCTCTACAAGGTCCTGCAAATCCGCACGGGCCTGGAATTCCACCGGCATATAGTCGTGGAACACCCGCACGCCACTTTGGCTTTCGACCTGCCAAAGGCCTTCGAGTTGCGCCGCCAATTCTCGTGGGTCCAGCGGTTGTTGCGGCGTGAGGCTCTGCTTTTCGCCGGCCATGTCATTCTTGCGCATTTTGCGGAAGTGGCCTTTGAGCAGGTTGCGATAGATCAGCGCATCACGGTTGTAGAACGCCAGGGATAGCCACCCACCCGGCGCCGCGAGTTGGTGCAGTACCGGCAGGATTGCATGGGGTTCGGCCAGCCATTCCAGCACGGCATGGCACAGCACCAGGTCGTAGGGTTCGGTGAGCTGGCCGAGCAGGTCTTGCCAGGGCGCATGGATAAACGTCGCGGTCTGCCCCGCCTCGGCGAAACGTTGACGGGCGCCTTCGAGCATCGGTTCGGCGGGTTCGGCCAGGGTCACCTGATGCCCTTGCTCAGCCAGCCACAACGACATATGGCCCAGGCCCGCGCCAATATCCAGCACACGCAGCGGGCGCCTTGGCAGGGCTTCGGTGAGGTCGGCCTGGAGCACCGCCAGGCGGATCGCGCCTTTGGCACCGCCGTAGATTTTCTCGGCGAAGCGCGTGGCCAACTGGTCGAAATGACGGTCACTCATGGGCAAACCGCCGTTCGCTGTCGGCCAATTTGGCGCGCACCACTTCGTTCATGTCCAGGCCCAGCTCACTGCACAGCAACAGCAGATACAGCACGATATCGCCGACTTCCTGCCCGGCATGGGCGAGTGTGTCGGCCGGCAGCTGGCGCGACTGGTCTTCGGTCAGCCATTGGAAGATCTCCACCAGCTCGGCCATTTCCACGCTGGCGGCCATGGCCAGGTTTTTGGGGCTGTGGAACTGCTTCCAGTCGTTGGTATCGCGGATGCGGTGCAGGCGTTCGGTGAGGTGTTCGAGGTTCATGTGGCAGGCTCCTGAAGGTGGATAGCTTCGGGGGGAATGGCCTTCAAGGCAAGTGAACCTTTGGGCCGTCACCGGAGCAAGCCCCCTCCCACCTTTGATAGGCCAACACATCCCAGTGTGGGAGGGGGCTTGCCCTCGATAGCGATCTAATCAACGACGCTGAACTCGACGCGCGCGGTCTGCCCGGCTTCGTCGAGGACACTGAGTTGATAGCGCCCCAGTTGCTCGAAACTGGCATTGATAAAGTCCTGGTTGGCACTGTCGCCCAGGGGCGCGCCGTTAAGGAACCACCAACGCCGGCCGCTGCCGCCCAACGCAGAGAGTTTGAGGCGCAGCGCCTGTTGGCTGGCGGCGGGCAGGCGCAGTTGGTCACCTTCACGCACGCCAACGATGGATAAAGGTGAAGAGGCGGCCAGCGCCGGTGGCGGGCAATCGGGGTCGGCCGCGGGAATGCGCGCTTCGCGGCGTTCGGCCCTGGGCAGCCAAGGCTCCAGGGGCGCGGGCCACAGGGCGATGCTCCTGGGCTCGGCACCGGGGCAACGGGCGTCCACCCGCAAGCCCTTGGCATTGACCCACACACTTTCCATCAAACCCACACTCAACGGTTGGTCCAACGCCTGCAAAGTGGGTGGCGTGGTGTTGCCCAGGGTCCAGGCAAAGCGCTGGCGGCGGCAGTTGGGATCGCTGCGGTTCATCGGCTGGCCCAGCGGCCAACAGATCGCGGCCACACCGACATTCGCCGGCACCGGCTTGACCGGTGCAGTGATACCGCGCTGGCTGTCGCGGTTGGTCAGCACATCGTGCACCTGCAACATCAGCGGTGCGGCCGAAGCCAGGCCGAACTGGCCCGGCACCGGCGTACCATCCGGGCGGCCGATCCACACGCCGATCAGGTAACGCGGCCCCACACCGATCGCCCAGGCATCGCGAAAGCCGTAGCTGGTGCCGGTCTTCCAGGCCAGCACCGGGCGCTGCACCAACTCGGCACGCGGGTCGCGGTCGGGTCGCGCCTGGCCGCTGAGGATGCGCCGCACAATCCAGGCGGACCCTGGCGACAATAATGGCCGTTCCCGGAGCGTATCGTCCGGCTGCAAGCGAAGGGTGGCGCTTTTGCCGTCCCGGGCGAAGGCGCTGTAACCACTCACCAGGTCTTCCAGGCGGCTGCCCGCCCCCCCCAGGATCAGCGCCAGGTTCGGCTCGGCCAATGCCGGTAATGCCAGCGGCACGCCGCCGATGCGCATTTCGGCGGCGAACCGCTTCGGCCCATAGGCTTCCAGCAACTGTACCGCCGGGAGGTTGAGCGAGCTGGACAGCGCCGTACTCGCCGGCACTGCGCCGGTGAAGCCCATGGAGAAGTTGCCCGGTCGGTAATCGCCATATCGTCGGGGCACGTCCTGCAGCAGTGATTCGGAGTGGATCAGCCCATCGTCCAACGCCATGCCGTACAAAAACGGCTTTAACGTGGAGCCCGGCGAACGCAGGGCGCTGATCATGTCCACATGGCCGAAGCGCTTGGCGTCGTTGATATCCACCGAACCGAGGTAGGCCCGCACGGCCATGGTTTCCTCCTCCACCACCAGGATCGCGGCGGAGGTGTGCTCCGGCAAACGCGCGCGCCAGCCCAACAGCAGGTCTTCGAGGCGACGTTGCAAGGTGGCGTCCAGGGTGGTGCGGATCAGCGACGGGCTGTCGGGGCGGTTCAGGCGCCGTGCGAGCAAGGGCGCCAGGCTCGGTTCCAGGCGCGGCGCGAGCAACAGCGGTTCTTCCAGGGCCTCATCGACGGCGGCTTGCGGCCACACCTGGAATTCGGCGAGGCGGCGCAGCACTTTGTCGCGGGCGTCCTGGGCGCGTTGGGGGTGGCGGTCCGGACGCAAGCGGCTGGGCGCCTGGGGCAGCACGGCGAGCAAGGCGGCTTCGGCGTGGGTCAGCTGTGACGGCGACTTGCCCAAGTACGCCCAACTGGCGGCGGCCACGCCCTGCAACGTACCGCCAAACGGGGCGCGATTCAGGTAGAGGTTGAGGATTTCTTCCTTGGACAGGTGCCATTCCAGCTGTGCCGTGCGCCACAACTGACGCAATTTGCCGTGGAAAGTGCGCGAATGCGGATCCAGCAAGCGCGCCACCTGCATCGACAAGGTGCTGCCGCCAGACACCACCCGCGCGCCGGTCAGGTTCTGCCAGGTCGCCCGCACCAGCGCCAGCGGATTCACGCCGGGGTGCTGGTAGAACCAACGGTCCTCATAGGTGAGCAGCGCATCCAGGTAATACGGCGACACCTCGCGGGTCTGCACGGGGTAGCGCCACACACCGTTGGCATCGGCAAACCGCCACAACGGCGTGCCATCCTCGGCCAGCACCACCCGCGCCAGGTCATCCTTGGGCAAGGGCAACGGCCAGATGCGGTCGGCCAGCCAGAGCAGGGCGATCACCAACAAAAGGCTGGCCAGGGTCCAGCGGGCAACTAAACGCAAACTCAAACGGGCAAACCTCTATGCTGGTAGGGAACTAGCCTGTTGCAATAACAACCAAAGGCACAGATACGCCCACCTTCTCATCAGGACACACACATGCAGGTAGAAAGCTTTTTCGAATGGTTGGGCCAGGCGCTCGGTTCGGTCATCCGTTTTATCGTCGACGGGCTCAGCGGCTTGTTTGGTGCGCTGACCCATGCCGGTGGCAACTTCATCGATGGCCTGTCCCGCACCTTGGGCATGGATACCTCGATCATCAGCATCCTCACCCTGATCATCGGCCTGATGCTGCTGTACTCGGCGGTGCGCGCCTTCATGCGGGCGTCGATCATCATGGGGATTATCTGGTTGCTGCTGGGCCTGTGGCTCTTGAGCTGGGTGGTCCACTAACCCCAGAACAGCGCAAATCCCCGGTGGGAGGGGGCTTGCCCCCTCCCACATTGAGGCCATCTTTCACAATTGCGGTCTCAGCGCCCCTTGATCACCAGATCGGCCGGCGTCTCCCCCACCGCCTGCCAGTTCGGCCGGTACATCGACTCCACCTGCGGCGGCGGCACACGATAAGTCCCGGGCGTCACCGCCCGCGCCAGGTACAGCAGGTGCGTGGTGCCGGAACCGTCCAGGTTGATCGCTGCCACATAGCGGTCGTCACGGAACTCCTGGTGCTTGAGCGAGGCGTTCTGCATCGACTCACGCCATTCCTTCACCTGGCTGCTGGCGTTTTCCAGGCTGGCGGCGCTTTGCGCCAGGTTCTGGTTTTCCAGTTCCAGGCCGGCCGGCAGCAAATCTACCACCAGGGCATCCGGCACACGCTGCTTGGCGCTGACCGCCAGGTGCACCAGGACCAGCTCACCGCTGTTGAGGTTGCGCAGGTTCAGCGGCTGGCCGTTCATGCCCAGGTATTCGCGGCGGATGCTCAGGTTGTCGCCGCCGGCAGCCGGGGGCACCTGTGGATAACCCGAGATCGTCAATTGCTGGTACACCGGCGTCTCGCCCTGATTGCTCAAGGTCAGATCGCTGGACAGCAGCTTGCCTTCCAGCTCCAGCGTCGATTGCTGATTGTTCAACTCCTGCACGCCGCCACTGCCAGTGAGCGACACCTGCCAGTTCGCATCCGGCCTGGCAAACCCGAGGCGCCCCGCCAGGAACAGCGAGTTGCGCTCCTGGGTCGACAGATACGGGCTGGCCGCCAGTTGATCCGACAGCGTAAACAAACGCTCCTCACGCTTGCCCTTGGCCAGGTCGTTCTCTTCCAGCAGGGCCAGGATCATTGCCTGGTCGCGCAGCGGGCTGCCGTAGTCGGCCAGCCACTCATTGGCGTTACGCTGCGCCGCCAGCCCAGCGAGCAAGGCCTGGTCCGCACGCGGCTGGTCGCCCATCTTCTGCAGCGCGATAGCCAACTGCACCAGCGGCAAACCGGAGCGCGCATCGCTGCGTCGATCGAAAATACTGCGCAGCGCCCCCAATGGCGCCTGCTGACTGCGCGCCAGCACCATGCCAGCGTAGGCCTGTACGGCAAAGCGCGTATGGTCGGCGTTATCGCTGTAGTCGACGTCGATCAGGTTGCGTTCCTGCACGTAGCGCAGCAGGCGCTCGCTGGCTTTCTTCAACGCTTCAGGCGGCACGGCAAAACCCTGGTCGCGGGCACGCAGCAGGAAGTCGGTGACGTAGGCCGTCAGCCAGTATTCTTCTTCGCCATCGGCGCCCCACAACCCGAAGCTGCCGTTGTAGCGCTGCATGCCCAGCAGGCGCTCGATGCCCAACTCGATCTTGCGTTTACGCTCACTGTCCGACTCACCCTTGATCGACAGGCGCTTGAGCAGCGCATCGTCGGCATACAGCGACGGGTACAGGCCGCTCGCGGTCTGTTCCAGGCAACCATAGGGGTAGGCCTTGAGTGCGCTGATCTGAGCACCGAGATTCAGCGGCGGCCGGCTCGACAGGCTCAACAGCGCCTGGCGCCCCGATGAATCGAACTGATCGAGCGTGCCCGCCGGCAGGCTCCACGGCTGATCCTTGAGCACCGCGCGGTAATGCTTGAGCAGTGCCGGGTACGCCGGGCGCACGCCCAATGTCCATTCGCGAGTGAACGGCGGCAGGTTTTCACCCGGCAAGTCCAGCCCGTTCACGGTGACCTTGACCTTGCCCTGCCCCAAACCACCCCAGGCCTTCACCGGGATGCGCAGGGTGGTGCGCTGGCCTTGTTTCAACTCGACGGTCTGCGCGCCGGCGTTGACCAACTCCAACTGCCCTTCGGCGCTCAGTTGCACATCCAGCTTCTGGGCCTTGCCCGACAGGTTGGACAGATCCAGCGCCAAGGTGGTCTGGTCACCACCGGCCAGGAAACGCGGCGCCGACAGCTCCGCAATCAAAGGCGCGGCGATCACCGTCTTGGCTTCGGCCATGCCGTAGCGGTCGTCGGTCCAGGCCTGGGCCATCAGGCGCAGTTCGCCGTTGAAGTCCGGGATATTGACGCTGACTTCGCCCTCGCCCTGCTCGTTCAGGGTCACTGGCGCACTTTGCAGGGCGACGATGGTCACGCTGGTGTCCGGGCGCTTGCCGCCCTTGGCCAGCGCGGCGTCACCGCCGAATGCCAGGCTGGCCAAGCGCCCCTGCCCGGCTTCGATCAACTGGCCGTAGATGTCGAACTGGTCCACGCCATAAGCCTTGCGACCGAACAGGCTGGAGTAAGGGTCCGGCGTCGGGTATTCGGTAATGTTCAAGATGCCCACGTCCACCGCTGCCACCAGCACGTGCACCTGTTTCGGCACGCTGCCATCGGCGTTTTTCGCAGCGACTTTCACCGTCAGCGGCTGTTTGGGACGCATTTTTTCCGGCGCGGCCAGGGTCACGCCGAGTTTGCGCTGGGTGCGATCCAACGGCAGGTGCAGCAGGCCCACGGCACGTTTGGGCGTGATGTTGGCTTTGCGCTCGCCAGGGCGAATCACCAGGGCACTGACGTACAGGTCATGGCGCGACCACTTCGGGTCGAGCTTCACGGCGAAGCTTTTACCCTCGGCCGGTACATCGATTTCCTGCCACCACAGCGGCCCTTCGGCGGACTCCACCAGCAGGTAGCCTTTGCCGGCAGCGGGCGGGGTGACGGTGACGTTGGCGGTATCGCCGTCGCCATAGGCCGGTTTGTCCAGCGCCAGCTTGACCTGGTCGGGGCGTACGGCGCCGCCTTCGGTGTTGTCCTGGGCCTGGTAGCCGGCCCAGAAGCGCAAGCTGCTGACCAGGCCGGTCTGCGGGTCTTCCACTTCGACGCGGTACGGGCCCCACTCCACCTGGAAGCTGACCTTGGCCGTATCGCCGGCCTTGATGTTCAGGGTCTGCTCGTCGAGGTTGAGGAATTTCTCGTTGAAGTGGTAGCTCCACCCGTCGTTCTCGGAGTAGTTCCAGTAGTAGTCACGGCGCTCGCGTACCAGGCGCACCTTGAGGTTCTGCGCGGCGAGCTTCTGCCCGTCCTGGTTGGCCAGCAGCACTTCGAATTCCGCCGGGCCATCGCCATTGGTTTCCATGCCGTCAAACAAGCCGCGCAGGCCCGGCAGTTGCTCGGCCGGCCAGATCGGCTGTACCAGGCGCCGAGTGATCGGCCGCCCGCCCGACTCGTGCAGGCTGGCTTGCACGATCAGTTGCAGCGGCGACTTGGCCTCGGCCCACTTGCTTTCCAGGGTCAACGCTTCCTGGCCCTTGGCATCGAGCACGCTTTCGTCCAGTTCGAAATCCTGGCTCAGCTCTTCTTCGGTGACAGAGCCGAACTGATAGCCCGGCAGCGACTTGACCGCTTCGCGCAACGGCCGCACATAAACCTGCCCACTGACCCGGTTGCCCGATGCCGGCGCACCGTAGAGATAGCGCCCGGTGACTTGAATCACCGGGTTATCCGCCGGGCTCAATGCGGTATCGCTGCCCTTGAGTTCCAGCGCCAGGCGCTCGGGCAGGAAGTCTTCGACGAGAAATTCATACAGCTGCGGCTTGCCGTCGCCCAGGTCGAACACCAGCTGCCAGCGCCCGGTTGGCGCTTCGCCAGCCAATTGCAGTTGATATTGATAGAGACCGGAGGCGTCGGCATCCCACACGAATTTGCGGCTCACCTGCTCATCCGGGCGACGCACTTCGACGCTGACCGGCTGCGGTTTGACGGCATTGCCATCCTTGTCGCGCAGCAGGGCGTTGAGCAGCACGGTTTCGCCGGGGCGATACAGGTCACGCGGGCCAAAGACGAAAAACTGCAAGGGGTGGGACGGTTGCCCGTCGATATCGAACTCGGCCAGGTCCAATGCGGCACTGTCCAGGCGCAGCATGCTGGTCTGCTCGCCCTGCTTGGCCAGCAACACCTGGGCCTTTTTCGGCAACGGCAACTCGGCGTGGCCGCCCTTCTCGGTCTTGCCCTGACCGACCACACGACCCTCGGCGTCGAGCACCTCGAGGTCGACACCGTCCAGCGCCTTGCCGCCATCCAACGCCTGGGTGAACACATCCAGGCGATTGGCATAGCGGTGCACCGACAGGCCGATATCGCTCAAGGTGAACAACGTGGCCGGTTGGGAATAGTTGTAGGTGCCGGAGGCACGCATTACCGCCAGGTACACGCCCGGCTGCTGCAGTTGCTTGAGGCCGGCGATCGGCAGCAACAGGGTTTCGCGGGTGTTGCGCGCCGGGTTCAGGTCGAAACGGCCGCCGTAGACCAGGTCGGCCAGTGGCAGCAGTTCGCGGGACTCATAGCTCTGCAGGCTGGTGTTGCGCCCCCACTGCGCGAGAAAAGTCGGCAGGGATTCGGGCTTGATGCGGAAGAATTCGACGTCGATCTTGTCGACGTTCAGCGCGATCACCGGCAACCCTTCAGCCAGACGCGTCGGCAGCAAGGTGCCACGGCTGGCGAAGCCGACGGTGGCTTGCAGGTCGCGGGTTTCCAGGCGGGCGCTGTACTCGCCGGCGAGTGTATTGCCGTTGACCGCCTTCACCCCGGCATCCACCGTGAGCACCAGTTTGCGCTGTGGCTCCAGGTGACGCAGGCGCAATTCCATGAGGTTGTCGGAGATTTCCCAGGCGCCATCGACCTTGCCGGACTTGCTGTCCACCAGGTGGAGTTTGTCGGCGAACTTCTGATCGGGATCCAGCGGAATGGAAAAGCTCACGGACAGGGTGCTGGCCCCATCGAGCTGCACTTCGGACACATCCACCACACTCAACTCACGGCCGGCATAACGCTGCTTCAGCGCCGCCACGTCCACCGCCGCCTTGGCCGGTTTGGGTGCAACCGTCGCCGCTGCTGGAGCGGTCGGGGCAGCCGGTTTATCGGAGGAATCGCAGGCGCTCAGCAGGGCCAGCGCACAAGCAAGGAACAGTCCTTTGTTAAGCATGGGGCACTCGTTGTGAGAGGGGTCCGAGGGGTGAACTATATATCAGCCCGCAGCGGGCCGATGTGGTGCTGGTCACATTGACCGACGGAGGGTGGTTTGGTTCTTGAAGGAACGCGAACGGAGCCAAATCCCACAAACGCTGGAGATCCAAATGTGGGAGTGGGCTTGCCCCCGATGGCAGTATGTCAGCCGATACATTTCCAGCTGACAGACCGCTATCGGGGGCAAGCCCCCTCCCACATTGGTTCTGCAGTGAGATTAAGGGCCCGTTACAATGCCGCTCCCCCAAGGAGCCCCCATGCCCACCCTACTCACCGACTGGCGCCACCGCCCCACCCACCGCCGCGTCTGGGCCCTGGCCGCGCCGATGATTCTGTCGAATATCTCGGTGCCCCTCGTGGCCCTGGTCGACAGCATGGTCATCGGCCACCTGCCCCACGCCCATCAACTGGGGGCCGTGGCGGTCGGCGCCAGTCTGTATACCTTTCTGGCCTGGGCCATGGGTTTCCTGCGCATGGGCTCAACCGGTTTTGCCGCACAGGCTGCCGGGCGCAATGATGGGGCCGCGCTGCGACAAATCCTCCTGCAAGGCCTGCTACTGGCGTTGGGGCTGGCCATGCTGCTGGGCACCGTGGGCATTCCGTTCAGCCATCTGGCATTGGAATGGATGCAACCCTCCCCCGAACTCAATCAACTGACCCAGGACTTTTTCCACACGCGCCTGTTCGGCCTGCCTGCCGCCCTTGCCAGCTACGCACTGGTCGGCTGGTTCCTCGGCACGCAGAACGCACGCGCGCCCTTGGCGATCCTGCTGACCACCAACCTGGTCAACATCGCGCTGAACCTGTGGTTTGTGCTGGGCCTGGATTGGGGGGTGGTCGGTTCGGCGCGGGCGTCCGTGATTGCCGAATGGACCGGCGCCTTGCTGGGCCTGGCGATGACGCAAAAAGCCCTGCGCGCCTACCCCGGCCATGTCGCCTGGGCGGCGCTGAAACAGTGGGAAAGCTGGCGCCCGCTGCTGGCGGTGAACCGCGACATCTTCATCCGCAGCCTTGCGCTGCAATCGGTGTTTTTCATGATCACGGTGCAAGGTGCACGCCTGGGCGATGCCACCGTGGCGGCCAATGCACTGCTGCTCAACGGCCTGTTGTTGACAGCCCATGCGCTGGACGGCTTGGCCCATGCGGTGGAAGCCTTGTGCGGCCACGCCATCGGCGCCCACGACCGCCAGGCCATGCGACGTTCACTGGTCGTCGCTGGCGGTTGGTCGCTGATTGCCAGCGTCGGCTTTGCCCTGCTGTTCACGGTCTGCGGCCACCTGTTTATCGCCATGCAAACCGATATCCCCAGCGTGCGCGAAACGGCAGATATCTACCTGCCCTACCTGGCCGTATTGCCCTTGATTGCGGTGTGGAGCTATTTGCTCGACGGCTTGTTTATTGGTGCGACACGGGCGCGGGAAATGCGCAATGGGATGCTGTTGACCGTGGTTTCAGTGCTACCGGTTGCCTGGGCATTGCAGGGCCTGGGCAACCACGGGCTGTGGATTACCTTCCTGGTGTTCATGTCGGTGCGCAGTCTGTTGCTTTGGGTCATCGCCAGGCGAATCAATCGGGCGAATGGATGGTTTGGCCCTCGTTTGGCACCGCGGTCATATTGGCCGTAACGCAAGGAACTCAGATACGCAATCTGGCGCCGGGACAAGCTATTGATCTGGATATAACCCAGGCAACTGTGTGTACGCTCAATGCGTCAGGGTAGATTGACCTGCCCTATCCGGCGAGGTGACATAGCTCAAATGAAGACCCGTACTCGGCGCTCAGGCCCCACAGCAGGGTAGGAGCGAATGGGCTCGCTCCTACCCTCTCATAGCTTACGACGAAAGATACGACGACCGCGTCAGCCCTAACCGAAGTGCATCCAGGAACTGCGTGCGCTCACTGGCGCTGATCTTCGCGCTCGCACACTTGTCACGGTAGTGCGTCATCAACTCCTCCGGCGACAAGTGCACATAGCGCAGCATGTCTTCGATGGTGTCGTGGGTCTCGATACCGGCGCTGTACACCGAACCGTCTTCACGCTGGTAGATGTTCACCGAATCGGTGTCACCGAACAGGTTGTGCATGTCGCCGAGAATTTCCTGGTAAGCGCCTACCAGGAAGATCCCCAGCAAGTAGTCCTCACCTTCGTTCAAGCCGTGAACCGGCAGGCTGGTCTCGATGCTCTGCTCATCGACGTACTGCTTGATCTTGCCGTCGGAGTCGCAGGTCAGGTCTTGCAGTACGGCGCGACGCAGCGGCTCTTCGTCAAGGCGGTGCAGCGGCAGGATCGGCAATACCTGGCCAATGGCCCAGGTGTCCGGCAGGCTCTGGAACACCGAGAAGTTGCAGATGTACTTGTCGGCCAATTTGTCGTTGAGCTCATCCAGCACCTGGCGGTGCGAGCGCTGACGGGCCTTGAGCGAGTTGTGCAGGCGGCGGCACACGGCGAAGTAGCACTGCTCGGCCAGGGCTTTTTCGGCCAGGGTCAGCTTGCCGTCGGCGTACTGCGTGGCCACGTCGCTCATGTAGTGGGTGGCGCGCCAGTAGGTTTCGGTAACCATCTCGATGTCGGTCGGACCGAGCAGGTCCACCAGCCATTGCACGGTTTCCGGCAGGGCTTCCTTGTTTTCGATGGTCGGGATTTCGTCGTTGTGTTTCTCGACGTCAGTGACCTGCACCACCAGCATGGCGTGGTGGGCGGTCAGGGAACGGCCGCTTTCGGAGAAGATATTCGGGTGCGGCAGGCTCTGCGCGTCGCAGAATTCCTTGAGCATGCCCACGACCACGCCGGCATAGTCATCCATGTCGTAGTTGATCGAACTGGCGTTACGCGAGTGCGTGCCATCGTAGTCCACGCCCAGGCCGCCGCCCACGTCGATGTGGTCCACCGGCAGGCCGAGGTTGCGCAGCTCGCCGTAGTAACGGATGGCTTCCTTGAAACCGTGCTGGTAGTCGGCCAGGTTGGCGATCTGCGAGCCCATGTGGAAGTGCAGCAGGCGGATGCCCTGGTCCAGGCCGGCCGCACGGAAGCGCTCGACCACGGACAGCAGTTGCGCCGCCGACAGACCGAACTTGGACTTCTCGCCACCGGTGTCCGCCCACTTGCTCGACGCCAGGGAAGACAAACGCACACGCAGGCCAACCTGTGGCTTGACCTTGAGGCTGGCGGCTTCTTCGATCACCAGCTCAACTTCGGATTCTTTCTCGATCACGATGAACACGTTGTGGCCGAGCTTCTGGCCCATCAGCGCGAGGCGGATGAATTCGCGGTCCTTGTAACCGTTGCAGACGATGGTGCCGCCCTTCGGCGCCAGGGCCAGCACGGCCAGCAGCTCGGGCTTGGAGCCGGCTTCCAGGCCGATGGACACGTTCTGGGTGGCGATGATGTTCTCGATCACCGCCTCCTGCTGGTTCACCTTGATCGGGTACAGCGCGGTGTACTTGCTCTGGTATTCCAGGCGTTCGATGTTCGAATCGAAAGCGCCGGTCAGCTGGCGTACACGGTCTTGCAGGATGTCGGGGAAGCGCACCAGCAACGGCAACGACAGGCCGCTCTTGCGCAGCTCGTCGACTTGCTCGTACAGGTCGACGGGCGTGCTGTTCGGGCCGTTCGGACGAACTTCAACGCGACCGGCTTCATTGATCGCGAAATACCCGGCCCCCCAATGGCGGATCCCGTAAACACTGCGGCTGTCCGCAACTGTCCATTGGCTGCCATCGTCTTTGCGTGTGCGTCGTACGGACATCGAAGTCCCCTATAAATGAAGGCGAAAGCGCCGCCTCTGGTTGAGGCTGGCGCAGTCTAAAGAATGAAAATGACGATTTGCCTGCGTGCAAGGTAGGACCCCGCGCGCAGGACAGAGTTTAGACACAGGTTGGGAAGAGGCTTTCAGCCGCCGGACTTCTTGGCCTTGTACCCGAGCTTGATCAGCTCGGCCAACAGCAACTCGACGTGATCGCCCTGGATCTCGATAACGCCGTCTTTCAACGCGCCACCGGTGCCACAGCGCTTTTTCAGCGTGGTGGCGAGTTCCTTCAGCGCGTCTTCGGCCAGCGGCACGCCGGTGATGGTGGTCACCGTCTTGCCGCCACGGCCTTTGCTCTCGCGTCGCACGCGGGCAATACCGTCGCCTTCGGGAATCAGGGTCTGTTTGCAGGTGCAAGCGTCCACGGGCTGACGACAGTCCGGGCAGTGTCGACCTGCGTCGGTGGAAAATACCAGGCCACCAAGGGCGGCGAAGGATGCGGCTTTTTTGGCCACCGGCAATCCTCTTGGGAGGATGAAGACTGATCGATCAGACTGACCGACCGCGAAGCCCCACTCAGGCAGGGGCAGCGCTACCGAACCGCCAAGGCGGTTCGGGTGAAAAGTCGCGCAGTGTAACCACAAAAAGCCGACTTGCTAAGAGCCAAATGGCGCCAATTTATGCAACTTTAGCGACGTGAGGCCAGATAGCGGCGCAAGCCTTCCTGGGCGTCCGGGCAGTACGGCTTTTGCTCAGCCTCCTGCAGGACGGTGTCGATAGGTAAAAAGCGCGCTTCCATGACCTCTTCCGGCTGCAGGCGCAGCGGCCCGTCCCACACGGCTGAGTAGGATTTGCACCAGAGCCGGCTATCGCCATCTTCGAAGTAGAAGTGGTCATGTTCGACCAACACCACCCCACTGACCCCAAGCTCTTCTTCCAGCTCACGGGCTGCCGACACGGCATAGGACTCACCCGCCGCCACCATCCCGCCTGCCGCCGTGTCCCAGTAACCGGGATACAGGGCTTTGCTCAAGGTGCGCCGATGCACACACAACTCACCGGCGCTATTGAAAAGAAAGATAAAGGTGCAACGGCCGATCAGGCCGCGCTGGCGCAGGTCGGACCTGACAAGGTCGCCGAGCAGGTTGTCATGCTCATCGACCCAGCAGATCAGTTCAGCGTCGGAAGCCGCACGGTGGGCGGCCTCCTTTTGAGTAGCGTCCATCATCAACCCTGGTTGAGGAGCTGACGCAAGTCGATCACTGCAGCGTTTGCCCGGGAAATGTAATTGGCCATCACCAGCGAATGGTTCGCCAGCACGCCGAAGCCACTGCCATTAAGAATCATAGGACTCCACACCGGTTCCTGCGAGGCTTCCAGCTCACGAATGATCTGGCGCACGCTGACGGTGGCGTTTTTCTTGGCCAGTACGTCGGCAAAGTCCACTTCGATGGCGCGCAACAGGTGGGACAAGGCCCAGGCCTGGCCACGGGCTTCGTAGAACACGTTGTCGATCTGCATCCATGGAGTTTCCACCACTTCTTCATCGACCTGCGGCACTTCACCCGGCGCCAGCGCTTCGGTTTTCAGCGCAGTGTTCAGCTTCACGCGGCCCACACTGGCCGACAGGCGTTGCGACAGCGAGCCCAGGCGGGTGGCGACATCGCCCAGCCAGTTGTTCAGGTTGTCGGCCCGCGCATAGAACAACGCGCCTTTCTGGTTCGGGTCGGACAGGCGCGCTTCATAGCGGCTCAGGGAGTTGATGCCTTCCTGGTATTCGGACTCGCTGGATGGCAGCACCCAGCTCTTGTTATCGAAGTTGAAGCGCGGCTCGGCCTTGGCCAAGTCGGCGTCTTCGGCCGACTGCGACTGCGAGCGGGCGAAATCCTTACGCAGGGCGCGGGTCAGGTCGCGCACCTGCACAAGCACGCCGTATTCCCAGCTCGGCATGTTGTCCATCCACAGGCCTGGCGGGAAGCGGTCGTTGGAAATGTAGCCACCCGGCTTGTTCAGCAAGGTGCCAACCACCGTCTTTAGGGTTTCGACGGTGGTAAAGCCCACCACCATCTGCTTGCCGTCTTTTTCGGCGGCAATCTGCGCGTTCTGCTGGACCGGGAACAGCGCCGGCTCTTCGCTCCAGTACCAGCCCAAGGCGCCTGTGACCAACAGGTACAGGCCGAGCACACTGAGCACGGCACGGCTCATCAGCAGGGTACGAAAATAGCTGCGGTTGGCCGACTTGGGCTCAGGGGCGGGGCCTTTGGCGCTGCCTGCACGGTTTTTCCAGTCCAGCATGGCGATATCCTTTCAATCACTTGAGTTCATGCACTTGAATTGATGGCGTGCGTTCAAACACTCCGACCACAACCCTACCCCATCGTGCCCGCCCGTGCGGGGCTTTTCGCCAAACTGGCGCACAGAGGGTGCTCGACTATAAAGAATGCACGCTTTTTACGCCGCGCGACCAGCGGGTCAGCAACTGAATACTCCGCACGCACAGTTTATTGACGTATGACACTCATCCCATGGGAAAGAGGTGCTAGCATAGAGCCATCAGTCGACCTCAGCATGCACCCTCACTAGTAGTCAGGATATGACCGAGCCAGAAGACCCCAGCCGTGAGCGCCTCAAGCAGCATTTTGCCCAGCGGGTAATTCATCAGGCACGTCAAATTCTTGAGATCTGGCAGCGCCTGCAACGCAGCGAGTGGTCCGGCACTGACCTTTCCGAACTCAGCGAGGCCAATCTGCGCCTGCTGCGCTTTGCCGAGCGTTTCGAACAGCCGGAACACCGCCAGTTGGCGCAGCACATCGGCGAATCCCTCAAGGCCGTGGACGAAAACCGCGGGCGCCTGAGCAGCCAACTGATCACCGAACTCAACCGCCTGATGCAACGCCTGTCCCGCACCGGGCTGCGCCAGGGCGACCAGCTTGAGCAAACCTTCCTGCCGCCGATGCGCAAGCCGATCTACGTGATGCTGGCTGATCACGACCGTGCCGAGCGCCTGGCCAAGCAGTTGGAGTTCTTTGGCATGAGCGCCCAGTCCCTGGACAGTGTCGCGGCGTTTCGCGCGTCGATGGCCGAGCGCCTGCCGTCGGCGATTGTGATGGACGTGGACTTCTGCGGTGCCGGCCTGGGCCTCAAGCTCGCCGCCGAGGCCCAGGAAGGCCTGGAGCAGAAGCTGCCACTGCTGTTTTTCAGCCTGCACGAAACCGACACCCCGACCCGCCTGGCCGCCGTGCGCGCCGGAGGCCAGGAATTCCTGACCGGTACGCTGGAAGCCTCCAGCTTGCTGGAAAAGATCGAAGTGCTGACCTGCGTCGCCCAGTACGAGCCGTATAAAGTGCTGATCATCGACGACTCGCGGGCCCAGGCGCTGCACACCGAACGGCTGCTCAACAGCGCCGGTATCGTCACCCGCACCTTGATCGAGCCGATCCAGGCAATGGCCGAGCTGGCGGACTTCCAGCCCGACCTGATCATCCTCGACATGTATATGCCCGCCTGTACCGGCACCGAACTGGCCAAGGTCATCCGCCATAACGACCGTTACGTCAGCGTGCCGATCATTTACCTGTCGGCCGAAGACGACCTGGACAAGCAACTGGACGCCATGAGCGAAGGCGGCGATGACTTCCTCACCAAGCCGATCAAGCCGCGCCACCTGATCACCACCGTGCGCAACCGTGCGGCGCGGGCGCGCAACCTCAAGGCGCGGATGGTGCGCGACAGCCTGACCGGCCTGTACAACCACACCCATATCCTGCAACTGCTCGAAGACTGCAGCTTCCGCGCACGCCGCGAGAACAAGCCGCTGAGCTTCGCCATGCTCGACATCGACCACTTCAAGCGGGTCAACGACAGCCACGGCCATCCCATGGGCGACCGCGTGATCAAGAGCCTGGCGCTGTTTCTCAAGCAGCGCCTGCGCAAGACCGACTACATCGGGCGCTACGGCGGTGAAGAATTCGCCATTGTGATGCCTGACACCGATTTGGAAGCCGCCTGCAAAGTATTGGATGAAATCCGTGGGCGCTTTGCCGAAATCCATTACCCGGCCCAACCCCAGGATTTGTGGTGCACCTTCAGCGCCGGGGTGGTGGAGCTGTGCGACGGCTCCGACAGCCTGATGATGGCCGCCCAGGCCGACGAGGCGCTGTACCGCGCCAAAGACGCCGGACGCAATCGCGTACAACCCGCACGCGCATCAAAGCAAAGTGCCATCTTTTCACCGGAATCCACTGAATCCGTCATAACGCTGTAATGGAAACGCAATAACTTCAGGCACTTATCTTTTGCTGTCGGTTGAAACCCCGCATGCGCCTGAAGCTGCTGACCAATCTCAATACCCTTCTTCTGGTGGCCGTGTGCCTGGCGCTGGGGGCGACGTTGTGGTGGTCGCAACGGGCGCTGGAGCGACCCTATTTGCTGATGGAACGCTACCTGGGCCTGTCGCAGACGTTCCAGAATGAAGCCGCACGCAATATCGACGATTACCTGGCCAGCGGCGACGCCCTGCGCTTGAGCAGCGCGGGCCAGAGCCTGGAAAGCCTGTTGCAGCATCTGGACGAGTTGCCTGCGGACCTTGCGCAGAACCTGCGCCCGAGCCTGGTGGACCTGGATGTGTTCAGCAAGACTGAGTTGCTGGCGGCCGGTAAGCTGGCAGGCGACCCGCAAGCCTTGCTGCTACAGGCCGAACGTGAATTGGGCGCGAACCTGGAGCAACTGAGCCAGTACGCCATCGGCGTAAACTCTCCCGAAGCCGCGCGCTATCTGCCGCCGTTGCTGGCCGCCTCCCAGCACCTGGGCAAGTTATCCCTGGCCCGCGACAAACTGGTGAGCAGCGGGCGTGCGGAACTGGCCGACGATGTGGAACGCGAAGTCGGCGCTATCCGCAGCCAGGCCGACCTGTTGGAGCAACTGCCGTTGCTCGGCGTCAAGGCCAGCGCCGAATCCAGCGCCGATGACTTTTCCGCGCTGATGGGGCTGCAGAACAGCGAAAAAACCGAAGCCCAGGACACCGGCGTCGACCTCAAGCGTGAACTCAATAGCCTGCTGACCCGCTACCCCGCCGAACTCAAGCGCACCCGCGACCAGATCCAGCAACGCACCGAACTGGCCGCCAAGACCCACCAGAAAATCAACTCCGTTCAGCAAGCCATCGCCGCACTGGAACCGGTGGTGCGCGCGCAACATGGCCAAATCCAGGGTGAAGTGCGCCTGATGCAAGGGCTGATGATTGGCCTGATCCTGTTGATCGCGCTGCTGATCGACACCTTGCAACGCAAGCTGGCGCGGGTGCTGACCAATCTGGCGCCGGCCCTGTCGACTTGGGCCGAGGGTGACTTCAGCCAGCCGATTGCCCTGGGCAAGACCAACCGCGAACTGCACGATATCGAAGCGTCTCTGAACCGCCTGCGCACCTACCTGGTGGACTTGGTCGGCACCATTCGCGGCAACGCCGAAGAAGTTGCCAGCAGCAGCCGTACCCTCGCCGAACTGAGCAGCGGCCTGCACGACGGAGCCGAACGCCAGGCCGGGGATACTGCGCAAATCCGAGATTCATTGGGTGAACTGGAGGCGACGATCCAGCAAGTCGCCGGTGATGCCAGCCAGGCTGCCGGTGCCAGTCGCAGTGCCGGCCAGGCCGTGGAACAAGGCCAGCGCGTGATCGGCCTGAGCCTCACCGGGCTGCGTGCCCTGGTGGGCGAAGTGCAGCAAAACGCGCAGATGATCGAAAAACTGGCTGAGGAATCCGCCACCATCGGCGGCGTGCTCACGGTGATCCGCTCGATTGCCGACCAGACCAACCTGCTGGCCCTCAACGCTGCCATCGAGGCCGCCCGTGCCGGTGAAGCCGGACGCGGTTTTGCCGTGGTGGCCGACGAGGTGCGCTCGCTGGCCCAACGCACCGCTGGCGCCACCGCAGAAATCCAGACCTTGATCGCCGGGCTGCAGAGCGCCGCCCACCAATCGGTGCAAGGCATGCGGGCCCAGGTCGAACACGCCGAAGCCACCGCCCAGCAAGCCCAGGCGGCGGACGGTGCGCTGGATGAGATTGTCGGCGCGATCCAGACCATTTCCGACACCGCCGTGCGCATCGCCGATGTGACCGCGCAGCAGAGTGGTGCCGTCAGCGAGATTCGCGACAACAGTGAGCGGATTCATCAGTTGGGTGAGGACAACTTGCTGCGAATCGGCCAGGGCCGCAGCCAGGGTGAGCACTTGCTGGTGCTAGGTGGGCAGCTCAACACTGCCGTTCAAGCCTTCCGCGTCTGACACGATCTTCAACCTTATAGAGATCAAATGTGGCAGGGGGCTTGCCCCCGATTGCAGTGTGTCAGCCTCAGTGTCTGTAACTGACCCAGCGCTATCGGGGGCAAGCCCCCTCCCACATTTGACCTTCATGGCATTCAGGAGCGTATTACCCATGACCGGATCACCGGCCACAGTCACAAATTTCGCGCTATCCTCGCTAATCGTGCCGCCTACTGCATAGAACTGGACAGTCACAAAGGCTTTGCGGCATAGTCGCCGGGTTCTGCCGTACCCACATCAATAACAAGGAACAGCCGATGGCGACCTTACTGGTTCTTCACGGACCCAACCTGAACCTGCTCGGCACCCGTGAACCGGGCGTCTACGGGGCAGTCACCCTGGACCAGATCAACCTTGATCTCGAACGCAGGGCGCGTGAAGCCGGCCACCATCTGCTCTACCTGCAAAGCAATGCCGAGTACGAATTGATTGATCGCATCCATGCCGCGCGCGGCGAAGGCGTGGATTTTATCCTGATCAATCCCGCCGCTTTTACGCATACAAGTGTTGCATTACGTGACGCGCTGCTGGCGGTGAGCATCCCATTCATCGAAGTGCATTTGTCGAACGTGCACAAACGCGAAGCTTTCCGCCATCACTCCTACTTCTCCGATGTAGCGGTAGGTGTGATCTGCGGCCTTGGCGCCAGCGGTTACCGACTGGCCCTGGAGGCCGCCCTGGAACAACTTGAACAACCGGCCAAGCGCCCCTGACCGACCCTTGGGAGTTGATGATTCATGGATATCCGTAAAGTTAAGAAACTGATCGAACTGCTGGAAGAATCCGGTATCGACGAGCTGGAAATCAAGGAAGGCGAAGAGTCCGTACGGATCAGCCGTCACAGCAAGACCCCGGCCCAGCAGTTCTATGCGCCACAGATGCAAGCGCCGGCTCCGGCCGCTGCTGCTCCGGCCGCCGCGCCTGCTGCCGCCGCTGCACCTGCCGCCCCAGCCGCTCCGGCGCTGAACGGCTTCGTGGTCAAGTCGCCAATGGTCGGTACGTTCTACCGCACCCCGGCACCGACTTCGCCAGCCTTCGTTGAAGTCGGCGCTACCGTGAAAGTGGGCGACACCATCTGCATCGTTGAAGCGATGAAGATGATGAACCACATCACCGCTGAAAAAGCCGGCGTCATCGAATCCATCCTGGTAGAAAACGGTCAGCCGGTTGAGTACGACCAGCCGCTGTTCACCATCGTTTGAACCGCGGAGCGCCTTCGATGTTGAAACCTGCGAAGAAACTGCAAAAAGTCCTGATCGCCAACCGCGGCGAGATCGCGCTGCGTATCCTGCGCGCCTGTAAGGAAGAGGGCATCAAGACCGTCGCTGTTTACTCGACGGCCGATACCGAATTGATGCACGTGAAACTGGCGGACGAAAGCATCTGCATCGGCCCGCCACTGGCCACGAACTCGTACTTGAAAGTCTCGAACATCATCGCGGCCGCGGAAGTGACCGGCGCTGATGGCATCCACCCTGGCTACGGCTTCCTCGCGGAAAACGCCGATTTCGCCGAACAGGTGGAAAAATCCGGGTTTGCCTTCATCGGCCCGAAAGCCGAAACCATTCGCCTGATGGGTGACAAGGTGTCGGCCAAGGACGCCATGATCGCGGCCGGCGTGCCAACCGTTCCAGGCTCCGACGGCCCGCTGCCGGAAGACGAGGAAACCGCGCTGCGCATTGGTCGCGAAGTCGGCTACCCGGTGATCATCAAGGCCGCCGGTGGCGGTGGTGGTCGCGGCATGCGCGTGGTGCACAAGGAAGAAGACCTGATCGAAGCTGCCAAGCAGACTCGCTCCGAAGCGGGCGCCTGGTTCGGCAACCCGATGGTCTACCTGGAGAAGTACCTGACCAACCCACGTCACGTGGAGGTGCAAGTACTGTCCGACGGCCAAGGCCACGCCATCCACCTGGGCGACCGCGACTGCTCGCTGCAACGTCGTCACCAGAAGGTCCTGGAAGAAGCGCCAGCACCGGGCCTGGATGAAAAAGCGCGCCAGGAAGTACTGGCTCGTTGCGTCAAGGCGTGCATCGACATCAACTACCGTGGCGCGGGTACTTTCGAGTTCCTGTACGAGAACGGTCGTTTCTACTTCATCGAGATGAACACTCGTGTGCAGGTAGAGCACCCGGTGTCGGAGATGGTCACCGGTATCGACATCGTCAAGGAGATGCTCAGCATCGCCGCCGGCAACCCGCTGTCCTTCACCCAGGACGACGTGAAGATGCACGGCCACTCCCTGGAGTGCCGCATCAACGCCGAAGACCCGAAAACCTTTATCCCAAGCCCTGGCCTGGTCAAGCATTTCCACGCGCCCGGCGGCAACGGCGTACGTGTGGATTCGCACCTGTACAGCGGCTACAAGGTGCCGTCCAACTACGACTCGCTGATCGGCAAGCTGATCACCTGGGGCGCCACCCGCGACGAGGCCATGGCCCGTATGCGCAACGCCCTGGACGAAATCGTGGTCGACGGCATCAAGACCAACATCCCGCTGCATCGGGACCTGGTCCGTGATGAAGGCTTCTGCGAAGGTGGTGTGAACATCCACTACCTGGAACACAAGCTGGCCAACCAGTAAGTGTGCCAAACGACACAGCCGCCTCCGGGCGGCTTTGTTGTTTCCGGGCTCCGGATTTCCTGGATGTACAGGGTCCAATGTGGGAGAGGGCTTGCCCCCTCCCACAGTTGTCCTGTGTATATTTTGAATACTGCAAATCGCCAGCACAGTCGTCTTCTGACCGCCGCTCGCGTAAACTTGCGCCCTTTCGCAGCCCCACCCCGCTGCACACTCATTTTTTCAAAGGTGCCCGCCATGCCTTGGCTGCAAGTCCGTCTCGCCATCAGCCCAGAACAAGCCGAAACCTATGAAGACGCTTTCCTCGAAGTAGGCGCTGTCTCCGTAACGTTCATGGACGCCGAAGACCAGCCGATCTTCGAACCCGAACTCAACACCACGCCGCTGTGGTCCCACACCCATTTGCTGGCCCTGTTCGAAGACGGCACCGATGCCGCCAGCGTCCTGGCCCATATGGAGCTGCTCACCGGCGGCCCGCTGCCAGAGCACCACAGCGAAGTCATCGAAGACCAGGACTGGGAACGCAGCTGGATGGACAACTTCCAGCCGATGCGTTTTGGCCAGCGCCTGTGGATTGTACCGAGCTGGCATGCCGCGCCCGAGCCCGACGCCGTCAACCTGCTGCTGGATCCGGGCCTGGCGTTCGGCACCGGCACCCACCCGACCACCGCGCTGTGCCTGGAATGGCTGGACGGCCAAGACCTGACCGACAGCCACGTGCTGGACTTCGGCTGCGGCTCGGGGATCCTGGCGATTGCCGCCCTGCTGCTCGGCGCCAAGGAAGCCGTGGGCACCGACATCGACGTGCAAGCCCTGGAAGCCTCTCGCGATAACGCCGGGCGCAACAACATTCCTGAAGGCAAATTCCCACTCTACCTGCCGGAGCAATTGCCCCAGGTACAGGCCGACGTGCTGGTGGCCAACATCCTCGCCGGCCCGCTGGTGTCGTTGGCGCCGCAGTTGTCGAGCCTGGTCAAGCCGGGCGGCCGCCTGGCGCTGTCGGGCATCCTGGCCGAGCAGGGCGAAGACGTCGCCGCTGCCTACGCCAAGGATTTCGAGCTGGACCCGATCGCCAACCGCGATGGCTGGGTACGCATCAGCGGTCGTCGGCGCTAGAATGAGCGCTTGCCTGAATCGGATGGCCGCATGACCGACAGTTTCGTCACCCAGTGCCCGCATTGCCAATCGCGCTTTCGCGTCAACCACGCTCAATTGAGCGTGGCCCGTGGCGTGGTGCGCTGCGGCTCGTGCCTGCAAGTGTTCAATGCGGCTCGCCAGCTGCTGGAGCAACGCGCCCAGGCGCCGGCACCGCAGCCCGAGGCGACTCCCGAGGCGCCGCGCGCCATCAGCCAGAAACAGTGGAGCGCCGAAGAGCTGGACCTGGACAACCTGGACCTGGATGAAGAACTGGCCAAGCTGGAACGCCGCGAGATTCAGCACACGCAGCCTGTTGGCGCGGATCGTCGCCAGCCCGGCACCGACCGCCGCCAAAAGGATGAATCCTTCAGCGCCAGCCGCGACACGGTCAAGGCCGAAGAAGAAAAATGGGCGGCAAGCCTGTTCAGCGAGCCGCCTGAAGAGCGCCTCCACGTCACCGAAGACCAGCCAGAACCTGCGACCAGGCAGCGCACCGAACCGTCCATGTCGTTCCACACCGACGATCGCGACGATGAGCCCCCCCTGCGTTCAACACCAGACGATGACGACATCGACCCACCGTTTACACCGCTGACCAAAGCGGCCGAACCCGACGATCGCCTGCCCCCCCGCCGCAAGCGCCCACGCGCTGAAACCAGCGCCCATGACGACCTGCTGCAGGACCTGGAAGACGATCCGCTGCACCTCTACGCACAAAAACGCCCGACAGGCCTGGGCCGTCGCCTGGTCTGGCTGCTGCTGGTGCTGATCGCCGCCGCCGGCCTCGCAGGCCAATACATCGCCTACCAATTCGACGACCTGGCCCGCCAGGACGCCTATCGCCCGTGGTTCCAGCAACTGTGCCCCACCCTGGGTTGCACCGTGCCATCGCGGGTCGATATTGCCCATATCAAGAGCAGTAACCTGGTAGTGCGCAGCCACCCGGATTTCGCCGGGGCGCTGGTGGTGGATGCGATCATCTACAACCGCGCTACCTTCTCCCAGCCCTTCCCGCTGCTGGAGCTGCGTTTTGCCGACCTGAACGGCAACCTGATTGCCAGCCGTCGCTTCAAACCCGCCGAATACCTCAGCGGTGAGCTGGCCGGCGTTAGCGAAATGCCATCGCAAACCCCGATCCATATCTCCCTGGATATCCTCGATCCGGGCAACAAAGCCGTGAATTACAGCCTGAGCTTCCATTCGCCCGAGTGAATCGGTTCACGCGTTGAAGTTTGACGGCAGGTTATTGACTTTCCCCTGCGTAACCAAACCGCTGGCGATAAAGAAATAACTGTTCAGATTTTATCCAATTCAGCCTTTATCCAGTCATCGAGAGCGGGTATCATGCCAACCCTTTTTCGAACTCTAATGATCCGGCCCCACAACAGGGAAGTCCTATGTCGGCGGTACGCATCGGCCCATACACATTGCAGAACGGCTTGATCCTCGCCCCGATGGCGGGCGTCACCGACCAGCCCTTTCGTCAGCTGTGCAAGCGTTTGGGCGCGGGTCTAGTAGTCTCGGAAATGGTCACCAGCGACATGAGCTTGTGGAACACCCGCAAATCGCGGATGCGCATGATCCACGAAGGTGATCCCGAGCCCCGCTCGGTACAGATCGCCGGTGGAGATGCACAGATGCTGGCGGATGCGGCCCGGGCCAACGTGGAGTTGGGGGCGCAGATCATCGACATCAACATGGGCTGCCCGGCCAAGAAGGTCTGTAACAAGGCCGCCGGTTCGGCCCTGTTGAAAGATGAGCAGTTGGTGGCCGAGATCCTGCAGGCCGTTGTCGCCGCAGTGGATGTGCCGGTTACCCTGAAGATCCGTACCGGTTGGGACCGGGACAACAAGAACGGTCTGACAGTGGCGAAGATCGCTGAACAGGCAGGCATTACAGCGCTGGCGGTGCATGGCCGTACCCGCGCCGACCTTTACACCGGTGAAGCCGAGTACGACACCATCGCTGCGATCAAGCAGGCGGTATCGATGCCGGTATTCGCCAATGGCGACATCGACTCCGCCGAGAAGGCAAGGCGCGTGCTGCACGCAACTGGTGCCGATGGCTTGTTGATTGGCCGGGCCGCCCAGGGGCGTCCATGGATTTTTCGTGAGATCGATCATTTTCTGCGTACCGGCGAAGTGTTGCCGGCACCGGGGCTGATCGAGGTGGAACGTATTCTGCTAGAGCATCTGGCCGCCCTGCACGCCTTCTATGGGGACGTGATGGGAGTACGCATTGCTCGCAAGCATGTCGGCTGGTATCTCGCAACCCTGCCGGGCGCCAGGGAGTTTCGCGCCCACTTCAATCGTTTGGATGATACGCAAGCACAGGTCGCCACCGTTCGAGAGTACTTCAGCGAGCGTGAAAAGAGCCTGGGGACAGGGGACGGAGAGGGGGTGGCCGCATGACGATGATGACCGAGACTTTAGTGAGTGGAACAACACCCGTGAGCGACAACGTCAATTTGAAACAGCACCTCAACACGCCGAGCGAAGAAGGCCAGACCCTTCGCGGGAGTGTCGAGAAGGCGCTGCACAATTATTTCGCCCACCTTGAGGGCGCTTCCGTCACGGACGTGTACAACCTGGTGCTCTCCGAAGTCGAGGCGCCCTTGCTCGAAAGCGTGATGAACTACGTCAAGGGCAACCAGACCAAAGCCAGTGAGCTGCTGGGCCTCAACCGTGGCACCTTGCGCAAAAAGCTCAAGCAATACGATTTGCTGTAAGCATTCAATCAAACCAGAAAGGCGCCCGCGTAAAACCGGTCGCCTTTTTTGCTGACTCCTTTGCTTTTGATGGAAATTGAAATGACCGACCAGACTACCCGCCTGCCGATCCGCCGCGCCTTGATCAGTGTCTCCGACAAGACCGGGATCCTCGAATTTGCCCGGGAGCTGGAAGCCCTGGGCGTGGAAATCCTCTCCACGGGCGGGACCTTCAAACTGCTGCAGGACAACGGCGTGGCCGCAGTGGAAGTGGCGGACTACACCGGCTTCGCAGAAATGATGGACGGTCGGGTCAAGACCCTGCACCCGAAAATCCACGGCGGTATCCTCGGCCGTCGTGGCACCGACGACGCGATCATGGCCGAGCACGGCATCAAGCCGATCGACCTGGTGGCCGTCAACCTCTACCCATTCGAAGCCACCATCAACAAGCCAGGCTGCGACCTGCCGACCGCCATCGAAAACATCGATATCGGCGGCCCGACCATGGTGCGTTCAGCGGCCAAGAACCACAAAGACGTGGCCATCGTGGTCAACGCCAGTGATTACGCCAACGTATTGGAAAGCCTGAAAGCCGGTGGCCTGACCTACGCCCAGCGTTTCGACCTGATGCTCAAGGCGTTCGAACACACCGCCGCCTACGACGGCATGATCGCCAACTACATGGGCACCGTGAACCAGGCCGCTGAAACCCTCAGCACCGAAGGCCGCAGCCAGTTCCCGCGCACCTTCAACAGCCAGTTCATCAAGGCCCAGGAAATGCGCTACGGCGAGAACCCGCACCAGAGCGCGGCGTTCTACGTGGAAGCCAAGCCTGCCGAAGTGGGCAT
>Ga0207706_10000177_pt1 | contig 70870 bp, 64 predicted proteins | sample KBSC53metaG_FD_184318 | JGI IMG/M metagenome (GOLD analysis project Ga0207706, IMG submission 184318) | Corn rhizosphere microbial communities from Kellogg Biological Station, Michigan, USA - KBS C5-3 metaG (SPAdes) (version 2) | ecosystem: Host-associated > Plants > Roots > Rhizosphere > Soil ... | reverse complement strand
AGCCGGGGGCCACCGCCTCCGTCCACCTTCTTCCGGAGACGGTTGATCACCACGTCCACGATGTTGGTCCCGGGATCGAAGTGATAGTCCCAGGCGTACTCGGTGATCAGGGTCCGCGACATCACCCGCCCGACGTGCCGCATCAGGTACTCGAGGACGGCAAATTCCTTGTTGGTGAGCTCGACCGGCTTTCCGCTCCGGGTGACTTCGCGGGTGTTGAGGTCGAGCTCGAGATCGCTCACCCGCAGCTTGCGGGGCGCCAGCTGCCGGGGACGCCGGCTCAGCGCCTCGACCCGCGCCAGCAGCTCCTCAAAACTGAATGGCTTGGTGACGTAATCGTCGGCGCCGGCCCGGAGCGCTTCGACCTTGAAGTCCACCGCGTCCTGCGCGGTGAGTACCAGGACCGGCACGCTGAGCCCGCGATCCCGAAGGGTCCGGAGCACCTGCACTCCGTTCATGCCCGGGAGCCGGAGATCGAGAATGATGAGGTCGTGCTCGCCCTCCGAAGCGATTCGCAGCGCTTCGGTCCCGTCCGCCACCAGCTCGGCCTGATGTTGCTGCTCTTCGAGGCCGCGTTTGACGTATTGACCGACCGTACGGTCGTCTTCGACGACGAGAATCTTCACTCCGCCGCCATTCCCCCTACGGGGAGAAATACCCGGAAGACCGAACCACGACCCGGCTGGCTGTCCACCTCGATGCGGCCCAGGTGCTCGGCGACGATGCCGTAGCACACCGAGAGCCCAAGTCCTGTCCCCCGTCCCGGCGCCTTTGTGGTATAGAAAGGCTCAAAGATCTTGGTGAGGTCTGCCCGTGGGATTCCTACCCCGGTGTCCTCGATGTCTACCACTATCTCGTCTTCGCGGGCCCGGCTCTGATAAGTGCGGATCGAGAGGTAACCGCCTTCCTCCATGGCGTCGAGCGCGTTCATCATCAGAGCCATGAAGACCTGGATCAGTTGCTCGTGGTTGCCATGAATCGGCGGTAGTCCTCCCGCCAGCTCGCGGTGCACCGTGATCTTCTTGAAGCGTTGATGATGCTTCAGCAAGAACAAGGTATCCTCGAGAACCGCCGAGGTGTCCACCGGCTTCTTGTACTTGCCCTTTGGCCGGCTGAAGTCGAGCAGACCGTCAACGATCGTGGTGCAGCGCAGCACTTCCTTGTCGATGATCTCGAGGTACTCCCGCAGCACCTCTCCCAACTGGGCGGGGTCATCGTCGGCCAACCGGTTCTCGACGGCCGCGACACACGCGCTGATGGTGGCCAGGGGGTTGTTGATCTCATGCATGACTCCCGCGGCGAGCTGGCCGATCGCCGCGAGCTTCTCGCTCTGCAGGATGCGCTGCTGTGCGACGTGGGTGTCGGTGACGTCCTCGCCGATCGTAATGACGTGGGTGATGGTCTCCCCATCCTGCCGCATCGGGATCTTGCTGATGCGGTAGTATTTCTGCTCGCCGGCGACGGCGACCTCGATCTCGATCTGGCGAATCTCTCCCGTCGCGAAGACCTGGTCGAACTCCTCCTTGAGCTGCCGCATCGGCTGCCGAGTGAGCACCTCGAACACCGGGCGGCCGACCACCTCATCCTTCCGAAGACCCTGGGTCCCGGTCTCCCGCTTCCGGTTCCAGATCTGAATCCGGTATTCCCGATCCACCACGTAGAGGCCGACCGGCAGGCAGTCGATGACCAGAGTGATGAAACGGCGTTGCTCTTCGATTTCCTTGGAGCGCAGGGCGACTTCGTAGGCCAGGTCTTCGGAGAGTTCGATCGAGGCCAGGAACGGCGCGAGGATATCGGCCACGACCGGCAGCAACCGTTCGGACTCCGTCGAGCTGGGAGCCGGTGAAATCTCCAGCATGCCCAGCCGCTCGCCTTCGTGCAGAATCGGAAGGCGAAGGGTTCCAGGAGCCACGTCGGGAAGAACCGCGAAGGAACGGCTGGTCCGGGGAGTCCCGCTCAGCGCTGGCGCCGTGATTGCACGAAGGGTCGTCGCGTTCGGCTCCCGCAGCCACAAGAGCACCGACTGGGCGCCGAGTCCGATCCGAAGGTTCTCAGCCACAGTGCCGAGAGTTTCCTCGGCGGCAAGCCCGGTGTTGAGCAACTTCGCGATCGCGCCGACCAGCTGGAGCGGTCCGCCCGATGAGGAAGAACCCGCGCCGTCTCTTTCCGCTCGCGTCAGGGTCACTGGAACTCGCTGTGCAGTGAGTCTCGAATGAAATACTCGGCAGCCGGCTGAAACACCAGCACGGTGGGCTATGCCCCGCCGCCACGAGGCGCCGCGACCGGGGCGGCCTCGGCTGCCACCGCTAATGCAACCACAAGGACAACCCAGGTGCCCAACAGCACCAACTCGGCTCCGGCGATCTCGTCGGTGGGAACCGACCCCGTCAGCATAAAGGCTCCGCCGCGGGGCCGGATTGCGGTCAGAGACCCGGTCCGTTCCGGATTCTCTCCCTCCCAGATCACCGAATCTCCTCTCACCGCCCGGCGATCGGTTCTCTGCAGTTCGAGTCCCGGTGCCAGCCGTGGAAGGACGGCGGAACGGACGCCATCAGCCGTCGCCGCCACCTCGATTAGACGACGGGCAAATTGCAGGTGAGTCTCGGTCGTGGCGACCGCGGTTCTCTGCAGTGCCGACCTGAGCTCGAGGCCGGCCCAACCCGCGGAGGCGATCGAGAGAAGCGCCAGCACATCACGGATCATTCGCGACGCGCCGAAGTAGCGCTCAATGCCAAGGCTCAGCGTGGCCAGGAAGGCAATCATTCCCAGCAACACAGCGAGCCACGGTTCGGCGAGGGGAGGGAGAGTCTCCCAGGCCCCGACCCACCCTACCGGAGCCTGGCCGCCCCGGTCGACGAAAGCGACCAGGCCGACGCGATGTCCGCTGGAGGGAACCACGATGCGCCAGTCGGACGAGTGGCCCGCATCGAATCCCACTAGCGGAGTCAGGGCGAGGGTATCAGGTAACAGAGGAGTACGGCCGAAGAATACCTGAAGCCCGCCCGGAAAGAAGGAAGCGTTCGCGAGAGCACCAGCTCCCGACACGAGGCGGGCCGGATCGAATTGAGGATCGTAGCGGCCCTTTGACCCGGGGGTGACAGCCGAGAGAAATGCCGCGGCGGTCCAGCCCACGGAGAGGTTGGAACGGTCCAGCAGTTCGCGATAGCCCTTCTGGGTCCCAAGGAAGAGCCCGCCAATCGCGCCCAGGGCGATCGCGAGCCCAATCCACGGCAGCGCGCCGCGGAGCCGCCCTGACCGTTGATTCCCGCGAGCCGCGGAGGCAGAAGTCATGTTACCGTAGTAACTTCATGCCCCGTGTAACAGGCGCAAGTCTGCTGGTTTTCTCGATCGTGAGACTCTCGCAATGCCCCTCCCTATCCTCACACCCTGGATCAATGGAGCCCATCTGCCGGCCGGGAGCCGTCCGGTGGACCAGGTGAACGCTCCTTACACCGGCGCGCCTGCGGCTGATGTGGTCCAAGCGACGGACTCCGACCTCGATGAGGCTATCGAGTCCGCCCAGGTCGCCTTTGCGGCGATGCGCGCGATGCCGCGCCACGCCCGGCGTGATCTCCTCCACCGCGTCTCTGAAGCGCTGACCCGCCAGCGTACCGAACTCGGCATCGAGCTGGCCACCAGCTGCGGAAAACCCATCACGCAGGCGCTCGGTGAGGTGGATCGGGCGATCACGACCTTCTCGCTCGCAGCAGACGAGGCCCGGCGCTTCGGCGGCGAGGTCGTGCCGCTCGACGTGGATACCCGCGGCGTCGGCATGAATGGGCTGGTTAACCGCTTCCCGATCGGACCGATCAGCGCCATCTCACCCTTCAACTTCCCGCTCAATCTCCTGGCCCACAAAGTGGCTCCGGCCATTGCCGTGGGAAGCGCTCTGGTGGTGAAGCCGCCGCCGCAATGTCCCCAGCTGGCCTTCCGGCTGGGAGAGATCCTGGCCGACTGCGGGATGCCGGCGGGCGCCTATAACGTGTTGCACCTGCCGATCCCGATCGCTGAAAGACTGGCAACCGATCCGCGCTTCCAGCTGCTCACTTTCACGGGAAGTCCCACGGTAGGCTGGCACCTCAAACAGGTCGCAGGAAAGAAGAAGGTCGTCCTCGAGTTAGGCGGGAACGCCGCGGTGGCGGTGCACGAGGATGCCGGTGATTTCGATTGGGTTGCCAACCGGCTCGCCTTCGGCGGATTCGCCTATGCCGGTCAGGTGTGCATCAAGGTCCAGCGGGTGCTGGTCCACCGTCCCGCCTACCAGTGCGTGGTGGACAAGTTTGTGGCGGCCACGGCCGCTCTGAAATGCGGCGACCCGATGGATTCCTCGACCGTGGTCGGACCGATGATCGATTCCAACGCCGCGGATCGCGTCGAATCCTGGGTTGACGAAGCGGTGAAGGCTGGAGCGACGGTCCTGCTCAAGGGCCAGCGAACCGGATCGGTCCTGACGCCGACAATTTTGGCCGATGTCCCGCGCGATGCCAAGGTCTCCAGCCGAGAGGTGTTCGGCCCGGTGACCATCGTGGCACCCTATGACAACTGGGACGACGCCCTCGCTACGATCAACGATTCCGACTTCGGCTTGCAGGCGGGAGTGTTTACCCACGACGTGAACCGGATCTTCCGGGCATTCAGCGCACTCGAAGTTGGCGGCGTGATCGCCAACGACTTCCCCACCCTGCGAGTGGACAATTTCCCCTATGGCGGGGTCAAGGACTCGGGATTCGGCCGCGAAGGGGTGAGATACGCGATGGACGACATGAGCGAGCCGAGAATGCTGGTGCTCAACCTGAACAAGTAGACAATGCCCCAATTTTCAATTGCCAATTTTTCAATTTTCAATCTTCAATCTGAAATCTTCAATCCGAAACCCATGCCCTTCCCCACCCCCGGCACCCCGGCCCCCGACTTCACTCTCCCCTCGACCTCCGGCGAGAGTGTCACGCTCTCCACGCTCCGGGGGAACAAGGTGCTTCTCGCCTTCTTCCCGCTCGCGTTTACCAGCGTCTGTACCAGGGAGCTCTGCGCCTTTACCGATGACTTCTCCCAGTTCCGGTCGGCCGACACGGTCGTCCTGCCGATCAGTGTCGACTCAGTGCCGACGCTCAAGGAATTCAAGGCGAAGGAACGGTTCGGCGTGGACCTGTTGAGTGACTTCAAGCGGGACGTGAGTCGAGCCTACGGTGTATTGATGGAGGACAAGTTCTTCTCCCAACGCGCCTACATCGTCATCGACCGCAAGGGGATTGTGCGGTGGGCCTTCGCCGAGGAGACGACCGGGACGCGCCGCGAGAATGCGGAGCTGCTTGAGGTGTTGGGGAAGCTGGAGTGAGGGAGACGGGAGATGGGAGACGGGAGACGGGAGACGGGAGACGGGAGACGGGAGACGGGAGACGGGAGACGGGAGACGGGAGACGGGAGACGGGAGACCGAAAATGGCATTCCGAGAGAGCGAAAACGAACGCTCGGAATGACAGGCCTTTGCGTTTCCCGTCTCCCGTCTTCCGTCTCCCGTCTACTTCTTCAAGCTCTCGAACCGCTTCCCCACCACCGTCCAGTTCACCACGTTCCACCACGCGGCGATATAGTCGGGGCGGCGGTTCTGGTACTTGAGGTAGTAGGCGTGTTCCCACACGTCGCAGCCCAGGACGACTCCCTTGCCCGCCATCACGGGACTGTCCTGGTTGGGCGTGCTCTCGATCGCAACGGTACCGGCCTTGTCGACCGTGAGCCAGGCCCAGCCGCTGCCGAACCGGCCGACGCCCGCCTTCTGGAACTGTTCCTTGAAGCTGGCGAGACCACCGAAGCCCTTGTTGATCGAATCGGCCAAGGCACCGGTCGGCTCTTTGCCTCCGCCCGGAGCCATGATCTCCCAGAAGAACGTGTGATTGAAGTGTCCCCCGCCGTTATTCCGCACCGGAGCGCGGATCGCCTCCGGTAATGCGTCGATATTCGCGATCAAATCCTCGATGGACTTGGATTGCAGATTGGCGTGGGGCTCGAGCGCCGTATTGAGGTTATTGACGTACGCCGCGTGATGCTTGTCGTGGTGAATCCGCATCGTCTGCTCGTCGATGTGCGGCTCCAACGCGGCGTAATCGTAAGGAAGTGGAGGCAGGGTGAAAGCCATGATGAACTCCTGAGCGAGGTCGAACACTGGCGCCCGTCCGGGACGCGCGGGGAATTATGGACGCCCCCACTCGTTGGGGCAATCCCGGGCCAAGATCCCAACTGCTTGGCTCTGAAAGACCTAGAGCCTCGATTCTCCAGGAGGTCCGCAGCTCTCGCACACTACTTCCACAGCTTCGCTACAACTCCCGCTTGCCACCGCCCTCCCGACAGCCGACACTGGAGGCGTGTCCGCATCGTCATCCACTCCCGGTTCGCATAAGCGCTCGTTCCGTCGAGCCTCGGGCCACTCGCTGCTTCTCCTGGGAGCGAGCCTCGCAGTGGTGGCTCTGACCGCATCGATCGCAGTCGTGGCCGCGTGGAAGTCGCGCGCCAACACCCGGCAACTGCTCAAGGACTACGCCGCGTTTGCCGCATGGAGCTACTCCGAGCGGTTGGGGAGCGAGTTGGGTGAGACCATGTGGTTTACCCTGAATCCGATCGGCCACCGCCAGCCGCATCAGAGCCATATGATCCCTGAGGCCGACAATCTCCCTTACTACCTCGCCAACAATCTCGCCCAGTGCCGCTGCAATCCACCGGCGAAGCCCTCTTCCTATTTCCGCTTTCGCCTCGGTGGCGATTCCATAACCACCGCCGGCGCCCCGATTCCTGCTCCCACCCGAGGGATGATCCCCGAACTGGTCGGAAAGGCGATACGCTCCAGCACGGAGTCCAACCCGTTCGGCATGGTTCCTCTACTCGGTGCGGGTCAGGTCGCCGCGTACGGGATCATGCCCACGGCGTGGCGCGATACGATCGTCTACGGCTTCACCTTCGATTCGGCCAGTCTGGTCGCCGCGTTTGACAGTGTCCTCCGCGGTTCGTCCCTGCTCCCGGCAACGGTCACCCGGGGCCAAGCCAACTCCCAGCTGCTGGCGCTCGAGATTCGCGATCACTCGCGGTCCCTGCTCTATCGCTCAGCCGACTGGCCCGCCAACGAGCGGGAGTGGCCCTACATCGCCGAGGAGTCTCTCCCGGCCTATCGCGGCGGCTTTGTTACCCGGCTGACCCTGATCCCCGGCGCGGCAACGACACTCCTGGCGGGAGGCCTCCCCCGGACTCCACTCCCTTTGCTGCTCCTCGTCGCCGTGCTCGGCGTGGGCGCGGCAGCGGTCGCATTGGCTCAGCTACGCCGAGAGGGCGCGCTGGCGCGCCTGCGCAGCGACTTCGTCGCCGGCGTCTCCCATGAGCTGCGCACACCGCTGGCCCAGATCCGGCTCTTTCTCGATACGCTGCGGCTCAAGCGGTACGACACCCCCGCAGAGCAGGCCTGGCTGCTCGGGCATTTGTCGCGGGAAACCACGCGACTCGAGCATCTGGTCGAGAACGTGCTCGCGGTGAGCCGCCTGGACCGGGGCGTACCGTCGTCGGCCCCTCTTGAGCCACTGGATCTGGGAAGAGAAGTAGCCGAGGCGGTCACCGCCTTCGCTCCACTTGCAGCGTCGCGACAGGTCTCCTTCAAATCAGATCTCCCGACCGGCGTAGGTGTCCTCGCGGATCAGGCCACCCTTCGTCAGCTCCTGCTCAACCTCTTCGACAACGCCGTGAAGTTCGGTCCACCCGGCCAGGTGGTTCGCGTAGGTGTCGCGCGGGTCAACGGCAGTGCGAAGCTCAGCGTGACTGACCAGGGGCCGGGAGTTCCGGAGGAAGAACGGGAGCGGATCTGGGAGCCGTATTACCGCGGCTCCAGTTCCGCCGCCCGCGCCGTGGGAGGAAGCGGCATCGGACTCGCCATTGTCAGGACGGCGGCCGACCGATTCGGTGGTGAAGTCAGCGTGAAGTCGGCGGCCGAGGGCGGAGCAGAATTCACCGTCGTGTTCCCGACTCTCGAGTCCGGCGCCAGCGACTCATGAAGGGAGTACGGATCCTCCTCGTGGAGGACAACGCGGATCTCGCCGACGGCCTCCGGTACAACCTCGAACGCGAAGGTTATGCAGTGGAGGTGGCCGCCGACGGGCCGGCCGGCCTCGACGCCGCCCGGCACTGGAGTCCCGACCTGATCCTTCTGGACCTGATGCTGCCCGAGATGAGCGGATTCCAGGTGCTCGAAGCCCTCCGCTCCGGTGGTCATCGGGTCCCGGTGATCATCGTCAGCGCGCGCGGAGAGGAAGCCGACAAGGTGCGCGGTTTCCGGCTCGACGCCGATCAATACGTCACCAAGCCGGTCGGACTCCTGGAACTGCTCGAGCGAGTCCGCGCGATCCTCCGCCGGAGCAGCTTGTTCTCCGGAGGAGACAGCGCGGCCCGGATCCGCTTCGGCCAAATCAGCATCGACCCGGCGGCCCGCACCGTGACGCTGGGTGAGCGGCAGATCGCGCTCACCCCCAAGGCCTACGAGCTGATGCTTGCCCTGGTGCGCCGTGAAGGCGCCGTCATGAGCCGAATCGAGTTGTTGCGAGAGGTGTGGGGTTCGGCCGGCGACGTGCAGACCCGCACGGTGGACTCCCACATGGCCGAGTTGCGCCGAAAGCTGGAAGAGAATCCGGCTGATCCCCGCCATTTCCTTACCGTCTGGAAGGTCGGCTACCGGTTCGAGTCCTGACTCGACCGGAACCGCACCAGCTTCGCACAGTTTCACCACAACTCCCTACCGGCACCTCCGTATCGTGAGCCAACCCGATACCGGAGGCCACGATGTTGAACCGTTCAGTCGCCGCGCTGCTGGCAGGGGTTCTCCTTACCCCAGTCGTCGCGCTTGCGGCCCCTCGCGACCAGATGCTGGTCTCACCGGCCTGGCTCAAATCCCACCTGGCCGACCGCCAGCTTGTCCTGCTGCAGATCGGCGAGCGGGGCGACTTCGAGAAGGAACACATCCCCGGGGCCCGGTTCCTCGACTTCGAATCTCTCTCGGCCGATCAAGAGGGCGGACTCTACCTCGAGCTGCCAACGGTGGCCCAACTGGATTCGACCTTCGCCACATTGGGCGTGAGTCGCGATTCGCGGATCATCCTGTACTTCGGATCTGACTGGGTGAGCCCGACTACACGAGCATGGCTCACCTTCGATTACCTGGGACTGGGAGATCGCACTTCGATTCTGGATGGAGGCTTGCCCGCATGGAAAGCGGCGGGCAACCCGGTCACCGCCGAGATGCCTCCACCGGCCACGGCCCGGCCGCTGGCCGGCACGGCGCACCCCGAGCTGATCGCCGACGCTGAATGGATCCAGGCTCGGCTCGGCCAGCCGAAGTTTCGGCTGATCGATGCTCGCGATCCCCAGTTCTATGGCGGGCTCTCAGCTGGCTCGGGTACCCGCCCGGGACACCTGCCCGGCGCCCGCAACATTCCATTTACAACGGTTACCGATGAAGACGGCCGGTTCCTGACCGACTCCGCCTTGCGGCGGGTGTTCAACCAGGCCGGTGTCTCGAAGGGAGATGAGATCGTGGCTTACTGTCACATCGGCCAGCAGGCCACCGCAGTGGTATTCGCCGCCCGCCTGCTCGGCTACAAGGCAAGATTGTACGATGGCTCCTATCAGGACTGGACTCGGAGAGACCTCAAGGTGGAAGGCGGCGTTGCCCCAACCAAGGGCTCACTGATTTCCACGGAGGAGCTGGCGGCACGGATTGCGATGGACAGCCTCACCCTGATCGATCTGCGGAGCGATCTCAATGCGTATCTCGCCAATCACCTTCCGGGCGCGGTCTATCTCCACTATGAGACTCTGCGAGCCGCCCAAGAAGGAGTTCCAGGCGACGTCCTGCCCGCGGCGAGTTACGCCGAGTTGTGGGGCCGGATCGGAGTCCGTCGCGACCGCCCGGTCGTGATCTACGCCAGCGGCGATGCCCAGAACTTCAACGCGACGTTCCTCGCCTGGTTGCTCGCGGGGTTCCGCCAGCCCGAGGTGTACGTACTGGACGGCGGCTACGCCAAGTGGACCGCGGAAAACCGGCCCCTTTCACGCCTCTACCCGGAAATTGCAGCGGTGAAGTACGCCTCCGATCCATTCCTGCTCGATCAGATCGAGGGACAACATGTACAGCACTCGCTCGGCGGCAAGCAGCTCGCGATCGTTGACGTGCGGCCTGCAGATCAATTCGCGGGAACCGCAGGTGCGCAGATTCGGCGTGGACATATCCCCGGAGCGATCAACCACTTCTGGCACGATGATCTGGTCACTAGCAATGGGGTGACCGTGTGGAAATCGGTCGCTGAGTTGCGTGCCGCCTATGCCGCGCAGGGGATCACACCGGACAAGTGGATCATCGTGTACTGCAACACTGGCACGGAGGCGAGCCACGCCTACTTCGCGCTCCACTTCCTGCTGGGATATCCCAACGTGCGTGTGTACACCCCGTCCTGGACCGAATGGGCCGAGAAGACCGACTGGCCGGTTGACGGTCCGGTCACGACCGGAACCGCACCAGAGGCGCAGGGAGCGCGCAGCTGCTCGGAAAATTGAGACCCATTTGTGGGAGAAACTCAAAGGCCCCGTGGTGAATCCACGGGGCCTTGCTTTCCAGGCCATGCAACATCCAGTTCCCGGATGGAGTGGAGCGGACCGGGATCGAACCGGTGACCCCCTGGTTGCAAACCAGGTGCTCTCCCAGCTGAGCTACCGCCCCGAAGGTGAAACGCGGGATGAACTTAGCATCCTGGCACTTGGGATGGAACGGCCGAGTGGGGTAGCCGAACCGCCGCCTGCGCTGCAGGATAGAATCACTATGCTTGCCTCCTGGGAAGCCGCTCAGCACGTTACCGGCGTTCTGGTGGATGTCACGCTGCTGCTCGGCGCCATCGGCGCGATCGTCAAATTCCAGCTCTTCAATATTTTTGGGCATCGCTGGCATTCGACGCTGGATTGCGCGCACTACGAACTGCCCGATGGCTCGGTAGTTTTTACCGCGGACTACACCGTCACCAATCGCGGCCAGCGCCCGCTCCGCCTCCGGGCCGTTTCCCTGAGGTTGGTTCAGTGCCGGCGCCAGGGCCACATCCTGCTCCCCGACGAAACCGCGCCGATCGCCGAGCGGATAATTCGCCCGTCTGACCCGGGGATGAAGGGGAACCTGCAGATCGAGTCGGGTGAGCGTACTATCTTCACTCTTCGGGCTGCCCTGCCCGAACTCCCGGACCAGGTATTTGTCGTCTGTGCCTTGGACGCGGTGACCAAGCGGTCCTACACCAGCTTCCGAGGTTTCTATTCGCGTCTGGGGCCCGCTCGGCGAGTCATCCGGCATAGTGGCTCTCAGGTGCCGCCACCGTTGGCAGATCCTTCGGAGGGCTAACCTGAGGACTCGATGACCCGCACTGCGAAGGTTCTTCTTGTTGTCGCCGGATATGCCATCGCCCTGCTCGTAGCGCTCGGGGTCACTCATGTCCACCAGCTCGCGACCAGCGGGCCGGCCTGGCAGGGCTACTCGGGCATGCTCGCCTTCGGCGATTCGGTGCTCTTCCTCGGTGTCTTTGGCTTGACGGCGGTGCCCGCGACGGGGGCCGCACTCTATTTTCTCCGGCCCGTCCGCTTGTTCTGGCAGGTCGCCTCGATCACCGCGTTGGTCATCGCGGCGACCGGTCTCGCGGCATTCTTCGGATATCTCCTATTCCGTAGCACGCAACCGGTGAGCATGCTGGTAGCCTTGTCGCCCATCCGAGTCCTGCTCGCCCCGTTGTTTGGCACCGCCTTCTTCCTGGGATTGCTCTTTGCGCCGTCGCGCTCCGGTCGCCTCGCATTTCTTGCTGCCACCGTGATCGAAGCGGCCGTCTTCGTCTCGATCGCATTCATCTGGTGGCGTTCGTCATAGAGAATTCCTGGCCGCAGCCACGATGGGTGCGGCACCCGTTGTAGGGCAAGACACTCCGCCGGGACGCCTGCATGCAAGAGGACGTCACACTCATCAGACCCGATCCGGGTGACCGGACTCCGGGGACCACTGCGGGGTTCCCGGTCGATCTGCTCCTCCAGTCTGCCGGGCGTCTTCGAGTTCTGGCCCTCCTTTACGCCTTCGTCTTCTTCATGGCTGGTGTCTTTCCCGCCCTGTTCATCCCCGAGGACCGGGTTCGATTCTTCAGCACCTTCATCCAGTGGGGCCCTAGCGTAATCGGGATGGTAGTGGCGGTTCTCGTTGCCTGGGTGATTCGGAGCCCGCGCATCTCGCTACCCGCGGCGATGAACCTCGGACAAGCCTTCGAGATCGTCAGCAGCTACGCCATCGCCGCAGCCGAGTTCGGCGACCCGATGAGCATCGAAACCCATCAGGGTTTCCTGGGACTCTCCTGGGTCGCCGTGTGGGTGGTGTTGTTCACGATCGTCGTGCCGACCTCTCCCCGCCGCGCGGTGATGGCGGCCCTCGCGTCGGTCAGTGCTGTGCCGGTCGTTATCGGGACAGTGGTCGCATCCGGTGCCGCCGCAGCCCCGGTTAGTGCGCTGCCCTTCTTCTTCGGTCTCGTATTCCCGTATCTCCTCGTAGTGGCCATGGCCTATGTCGGGGCTCGAGTGGTCTACCAGCTGGGCACCGAGGTCAGGCGGGCCCGAGAACTGGGGAGTTACCGCCTGGAGAAGAAACTCGGCGAGGGCGGAATGGGCGAAGTGTGGCAAGCCCGGCATCGCATGCTGGCCCGGCCTGCGGCCATCAAGCTGATTCGTCCTTCAACCACTGGGAAAGCGGGGGCTGAAGTCACCCGGGAGGCCGTCCGACGATTCGAACGCGAGGCCCAGGTCATCGCGAGGCTCCGCTCGCCTCACACCGTCGAGCTCTTCGACTTCGGGATCGCCGCCGACGGAGCGTTCTATTACGTCATGGAACTGCTCGACGGCCTCGATGTGGACCGGCTGCTCAGGCGCTTCGGGCCCACTCCGCCTGAGCGCGCCATTCACCTGCTACGCCAGGTCTGCCATTCGCTGTCCGAGGCCCAGTCATGCGGGCTGGTGCACCGGGACATCAAGCCGGCGAACATCTTCGTCTGCCAGTATGGAGAGGAGTACGACTTCGTGAAGGTCCTCGATTTTGGAATTGTGGGAGCGGTCCACACCCCTGATGACTCGAACACCGTGCAGACCCGGGAGAATGACCTCAAGGGCACCCCCGCGTTCATGGCCCCGGAGCAGGCAATGGGTCGGCCGGTGGATGGGCGGGCCGACATCTATGCCACCGGTTGTGTCGCCTACTGGCTCCTGACCGGGCAGTATGTGTTCACCGCCGACAATGCGATGGGACTCCTGTTGCAACACGCGCAAACATCGCCGGTGCCTCCATCGGCCCGGACCGAGCTGTCCATTCCACCCGCCCTCGATGACCTCGTACTCGCTTGTCTGGCGAAGGATCCCGCACATCGCCCCCAGTCAGCGCGAGAGCTGTCTCTCAGGTTGGCAGAGTTGGAGGCTCGGCATCCGTGGAGCCAGGAGCGGGCGCAGGAATGGTGGACCCTGCACAAACCGACACAGGGGTAGCAGGGCCGGCTTCGCGACACACGACGCAAGGGTGCAGTGCCTAAGATCTGCCATAGATGTTTCGGTCGGCGACACACCCCGCCCTGCCCTTTAGGCCAATGCACTTCGCGCCAAGTCTTATAGATTGTGGAAGGGCTAGCCCCCGCACATCACCAACCACGAGGTCCAGATGCCAAACGTTCGTGCGCGCCTGCTGCCGAGTCTCTTGCTGACCGGCGGAGTGCTCGCCTACGCCGCGTGCGCCAGTACGTCCGTTACTTCGGACCGGGACTCGACGATTCCCATTCCCAAAGCCGCCAAGGTCACTTTCGTGGGTGGAACCGATGCTACCGGGGTCGATCCCGCGGTCCGCAACGACATCGTCCACCAGCGCATCCATTCGGCGATCATAAAGGAGTTGCAGGCGAAGGGATTCCAGGTGGTGGACGACGAGGCTAGCGCAGACTTCCTGGTTCGCTATTTCGTTGGCGTGAAACAGTCCACTGAATACGTCAGCACCACGACCGGTATGACCGGTGGTTGGGGCTATGGCTACGGCTGGGGTTGGGGTGGCGGATATGCCACTACCACGACCACCCCGGTGACCGTCAGGGATGCGAAATTCGTGGTTGATCTGGTGACCGCGAAAGACAACCGCCTCGTCTGGCGAGGGGAGCTGAGCGGCGAGGCTCCAGACCATCCGCCCACGCAGGAAGAGGTGGACGGTGGGGTAGGCCGGACCATGCAGTCGTTGAAAGCGGACTAGCTACGGAGATACAACTGAGGCCTCGCGGCGGGCCGGCCTTCGGGCTGGCCCGCCGCTATCTATTCGATCCCTGCGTTGCGTTTGAGCCGGCCCGCCACGACCGTGACGTTGTCGCTCCCGCCCCGGTCCAGCGCCAGGTCCACCAGCTTGCGACAGATCAGCTCTGAGGAGTGGATGTCGGTCAGGTGCTGCTGGATTTCCCCTTCCGTCACGTGCTTGGTCAAGCCGTCCGTGCAGAGCAGCATGACGTCGTCCCAGCGCACGTCGGTCACCGTGGTCATGGGGGTGGCCTGACTCCCACCGACCGCGCTTGACAGGATGCTCTTGAACGGAGACCGATCGAGGTTCGCCGAATCGAGCACGCCGGCATCCACCAGCGCCTGGGCCATGGTCTGGTCCTTGGTGATCTGATCGAGCCGGCCCTGACGCAGGATGTAGAGCCGGCTGTCTCCGACATGGACCACGTAGGCGCGGGGCCAGAGCACCGCGACCAGCGTGAGCGTCGTCGCCATCCCTTCCCGCAACGGGTCCGCTTCTCCCTCCGCGCGAAGCAGCGAGTGACTGTGCAGCACCGACTCCTGCAGATCCGCCAGGAACTTCGACTCCTCATCCGGATCGTGATGGTAGTAGAGCCGCATCGTGTGGGTGACGTAGTGCGCGATGGCGGACAATGCGGTACCACTCGCATGCTGCCCTCCCGGCATGCCTCCAACCCCGTCTGCCACCAGAAATACGAAGCCGCGTGACTCGCTCATCAGCTCAGGCAACCGCTCCGGCGGGAGGCTGGTTGACTGGATCTGCATGGTCTTATGGAGACTCGCGATGAGGAACTGGTCCTGGTTCTCTTTCCGGACCTTCCCCTGATCGGTGAGACCGAACACGTCGATGTCCGACGCCATCGGTCTCGACCGGCGTACCGGAGAATTCTGGATGGTGGTCATCGCAGCCTCCTGCTGGAGCCGAAGGCGGGCAGCACACGGCCCCTCCTTACTCTACGTCGCCGCCCGGAATTGGCAACCGCATCCGGCGACGTGATCCAGCTTACGCTGGCCGGGGAACTTCGGGCTCTTGACGGCCCCCGTCGCGCAAGGTACTGTGCGTGTCGCGGGGCAAACGCGGCTCCGTGGAATTCCATAGGCTCCTCCGGGGGCCGCCGCGGCGGGTGAGGGAATGCCTCACAAGCAGACGGCGCATTGGCAGACTCCAAAGTCTCCCAAGCGCCGTCTTCTTTTTTATCGAATCACAGGAACGCCCCAGGAGGGGTTCATGCGTATCTCTGCGGTAATTGGCGTACTGTTGCTTGTCGTCGGCGTCTTTGTGCTGGTGACAGGGATGCAGTACAAGGACACGAAGAAGATCGTCGACGTCGGAGACGTCGAGGTTAAAGCCACCGACCACCGGCCGATTCCCAAATGGGTCGGTATCGTAGCGCTGGTGGGGGGAGTCGCCCTCGTGGGCGCCGGGATGGCTGGCCGGAAGGTCGGGGGCTGAAGGCCAGGAGTGGAACCAACCTGAAAGGAGAAGGCAATGCTGGAGACCATCGCCATCATCTTGCTGGTACTGTGGGTACTCGGGCTGGTGAGCAGCTACACAGTGGGCGGCTTCATCCACATCCTGCTCGTCGCCGCGATCATCATTTTCCTGATTCGTATCTTGCAGGGGCGTCGCCCCGTCTAGGTTTGCCTTCCCGGTCTGGGCAGGTTGTTTCGCCTGCCCGGACCGCGGAGGGCCGCCGGTTCATTCGATGGGAAGTTCTATCCGCTCCGCCCATTCCGACCACGCTCCCGTGTAGATCCGCACCTTCGGGTACCCCAGCAGGTACTTGAGGGCGAAAAACACGTGGCTGGCTTCGGTGCTCGAGTTGCAATAGAGGATGAGGTCCTGATCCGGGGTGATGCCCCGCGCCGCATAATCCGCTCGCAACGAATCCACCGACTTCCACACCAGTGACAGGTCGCGCTGTTCGAGGTCGTCTTTCCACGGGTGATTGATCGCCCCGGGAATGTGGCCCCGCCTCCGCTGCGCACCAGCGCTTCCGCCGTACTGGTCAGCCGGTCGAGCATCCACCAGGCGCAAGCCGGATTTCCCCAGGGATTGCTGCACGTCACTCAGCACGGCGGCCGGCACCTTGAAGCGATGCGCATCCAGTGGCTTACCTGGGACTTCCGCGTGGGGATATTCCTGAGTGAGCTTCTTCCCTTCGAGCTGCCACTTGGCATAGCCACCATCGAGGAGATAAATCCGCGGCTGCTGGAAGCCCGCCAGGATCCATACCACGAACGTGGCATCGATGTCGAACTGGTCCCCGGCACTATACACCACAACGGGACGATCAGCGCGCACACCGGCTCGGCTGAACAGCGCGGCATACATCTCGGCCGGCAAAAGCTGGAAGGGCAGACCGCCGCTGGTGGATCTCAAGGTCTCGACGTTGAGCCACACCGATCCCGGCAGGTGGTTCTGCAGATAGGCGGTCCACGGCTGACGGACGTCGAGCACGGTTACCGACTCGTTCTCCAGCATTCTCGCCAGGGAATCGGTGCTGATCAGCGCGGGTTGAGGTGCCGCTGCCAAGGCGGTCCAGGTGACAATCGACAGCAGGTTCACTGGCTCCCCTCCTGAGAGTCTTCCAGACCCATCTTCGCTCGCTCCATCTCGAGGTAAACCCTCACGGCGTTCCGGCGCTCACGGGAATGGAGCGACACCGGTCTCCTGTCGTCGGGCGGAGGCAACGAGGCCAGCGCCTGTCTCATCGAAGTTCCCTTCTCTATTGCGGCTCCCATCGCTTCGCGAAGCTGGGCGAAATATTCCCGGGTCCGCTGCACCATCGTAGCGGGATCATCAGGAATCGCATCGTGGCCCGGCACGATGACCTTGGGGTGCATCAAGTCAATCTGGTCCAGCGTCCTGAGCAGTACCGAGGAATTTCCATCGACAACCATGGTTACCCCGTCGGGGAGCAGGATGTCCCCGGCGAAGAGGGCCCGTTCTCGAGGAAGCCACACCATGAGATCGCCGGCGGAGTGCGCCGCCCCCGGATGAACGGCAACGATTGTTCTGCCGCCCAGGACGAGGGTATCGGTTCCAGTGACCGGCCGGTCAGGGGTATTGGCATACTCGAAGCCTAGAAGCTCCTGGAGTCCCACCACCCCATCCCAGTCCGCTACCATCGCGTCCGGTCCCGCCTCCCCCGCTAGCACCCGCGTGTCCGGATGCGCGATGATTTTGGCGCCGACCCGCTTGAACTCGATCGCTCCGAACATCATGTCGGGGTGGTGAGCATAGAGAATCAGGTAGCGGACCGGCTTGGCGCTTACCGTCCGAATGGTGCGGATCACCGCGCGGGCCTGCGCCGGACTGGCTAACCCACCGATTGCGACTACGCCTTCCTTCGTCACCACAAATCCAGCGTTGGGGCGTCCCTCGGCACCCTCGCCCGTGTCTCCGAGCACGGCGTAAACGCCGTCGCCCAGTTTGCGCAGTGGGTAAAGAGTCTCTTCGGTAGTGGGAGAGAATGCGGAATGACGGGGGGTGACTTGAGCGTCGGCGGGCGAGGCGGTCAGGACGGACAAGGCGGACCAGGCGGACCAGGCAGGAAAGGCGGGAAAGAAACAGAACCATTTGCCCGCCGTGAGCGCCTTGCCCGCCTTGACCGCCCCTTTTCTCACGTTGCGAACTTAATGTCTACCGCCGACCGGTATTCCCTGCCCTTGTTGTCCTTCCAGACGAACGTGAGAGGAGCCTCGCGATCGGCGCGGAGCACGAAAGTGACGACGGGATCCTTGCTGATGCCCGAGGTCCATTCGAAGCGGGCGATCTCCGTGTCTCCGTACAGCACCCGCACATCGTTGATGAACCAGGGCGGGATCAGGTCCGCATTGGCATCGCGGAAAAAGCCGGTGTCCATCGGATGCTGCACGATGGTCTGGACCCGGATCGCGTCGCCCTGCTGGATTCGATCGGGGATTACGATCTTCGCTTTGCCGGTCTCGGCCATCATCCGCACCCGTTGAGCGTGGTCTCGACCTTCATATAGTCGGCCCAAAGCTCGTCGTTGCTGGTCTCCACGATCGCGCGGATCCAGCAGGTTCGCTTCATCTTGATCCGGGTCTCGATCTTCACCCGCTCGAAAGCCGGCGTCAGATGAAATACCGTAACCAGCGGATCGGGATTGTGGTCCACGATGAGGTAGACCGCCTTCACATAGGAGTCCGGGGTCATGGGCAGATCGGACTCGATGGCGACCGGCACGACGCGGCCGTCCTCCGCGAGGGGCGGCATGTCGAGGGTGACGTGGCCCCGCTTGATCTCCCGGCTCCCGAACCGCTCGCCCATGATCTTCTGAACGATTTCGTTGGGGACTTCGGGATCGTCGGGGCCTTTGAGGAAAGGCAGGAGTTTTGAGACCTCCCCGCGGCCGCCGCCGGCCAGCGACAAGCCCGCAAGACCGAGGAAGCCCAAAAACGAGCGGCGGCCGACCGGATCCCTATCAGACATCAGTTTCTCCATGAAGGGCAGGAACAACCTGAATGCAAAGTGCGGAAGAGGACCGGCAGCGTCAAGCGAGCCAGGGCGAGAGCCTTGTCGGTCGTTTTCCTACACGGCGGCTGGTGAGTCTTCGTCGGCGATCGCCTGAACCTGGTGCTGCAAGGCAAGCCGCTCGAGCTTTTCGACGGGCAGATTCAGGAAGAGATCAATCCGCCGGGAGAGTAGTGTCAATGCATCCCGAAAGGCCCGGAGTCGAGCGTCGGGTGGTCCCGCAACGGCGGCCGGATCCTCCATGCCCCAATGCGCCAGGATGGGCTGACCGGGGAAGATCGGGCAGGATTCCCGGGCACGGTCGCAAACCGTAATTACAAAGTCCCACGATTGCTGATCGAGGCCGTCGAGACCCCTCGGTGGATGTCCTGCCCATTGGAAGCCGGACTCGCTCAACACCTCGAGGGCCAGAGTATTGACCGCCTCGGCAGGCTGCGAACCCGCGCTTTGCGCTTCGAACCGTCCCCGCCCCCGCCGATTAAGTACCGTCTCAGCGATCTGGCTCCGCGCCGAGTTGCCGGTGCAGAGAAACAACACGCGAAGCGGGCGCTGGGCCGTGAGGCGTTTGACCATGAATGCGGCCGTCGCTGGGCAGAGGTCGGAGAATTGCGGCGTGTCGCGTATCGGCGACGGCGCCGAGTCTCGATCGTGACGCGAATACCCCCACCTGGAGAAGAAGGGTTCCGCGGTCGTGGTAAGGAGAAACAGCTCGTCGATGCCCTGCTGCGCCGCCCGCTCCTCAGCCGCGCCCACCAACGTTCCTCCCAACCCGGTGCCCCGGATGTCGGGCCGAACGGCGAGCGACCTGAGCAAGCCCACCTTCCCGAACAGCTCCAACCCGACCACGGCCGCGAGACCGCGGTCGTCACGGCTCCCCAGGAAGCGGATCGCGCGCTCCTCCAGGTCTCCGGTTGGGAGTCCGCTTGCCTCGAGCAGGTCCCGAATGGCCGCGGCGTCCTCCCGCCCCAGAGTCCTGATGATCACGCGTGGCCCCCGCAACATTCGCTGCCGCAGCAGGCGAGCTCCGCCATGACCGGCTTCGATGCCCGGATGAAGGCTCCCATGAAGCGCCCCTCGATCTGCGGGCCAATCACCTCGGCATCGAGTCCAGCACCCTCGAGGAACGCCCTGGCGTCCTCGGCCTTGTAGATCCGGGTTGCCTCGACCTCGGCGTGCGCGAAACCGGCTGCGGTGAGCTTTTCGACGTATTCACGCTCCTCCAGCGCCCCGGCCACGCAGCCAATCCACAGCTCCATGCTGCGCCGGATTTCGTCGGGCACGGAACCGCGCACCACCACGTCCGATACCGCGAAGCGGCCACCTGGCTTAAGCACCCGAAACGCTTCGGCCAGCACGCGATCCTTGTCGCCCGAGAGATTGATCACACAGTTGGAAATGATCACGTCTACGGACGCATCGGGCAGCGGAATCGCCTCGATCTGACCCTTGAGAAACTCCACGTTCGGCAGCCCGGTCTGACGTTGATTCTCCCGGGCCAGCGCCAACATGTCATCGGTCATGTCGAGCCCATACGCCTTCCCGGTCGGACCCACTCTCCGGGCAGACAGGAGGACGTCGATCCCACCACCGGAGCCAAGGTCCAGTACCGTTTCGCCCTCATGGAGCTCGGCCAACGCCGTGGGGTTGCCACAGCCCAGCGACGCCAGGAGCGCTGCGGAGGGGAGACCCTGGGTTTCGCCCACAGCATACAGGTCCCGAGTAATGGGATCGCTCCCAGTTCCACACGAGGACGAGCCGCAGCAGCTGCTGGCGGCACCTGACGCGGCCCGACGCGCCGCCTGCCCGTACTTCTTCTGTACCACCTCCAACAGGTCGGACACAATTACCTCGATTCTACATCAAGAAAGGTTGATGAATAGATGAAAAAAACTTACCCGCAGCACCGCGCGGCGCGCCTCGACAGGAGGTCTTTTCCCAGATCCCCCAGTTGCTCCTGCACGCCTTCCAAGGCGCCGGGAATCAGACTGTAGTACCCCCAGCGTCCTTCCCGGCGATCCTGCACCAGGCCGGCGTCTTTCAAAGTCCTGAGGTGAAACGAAAGCCGTGACTGCCCCGATTCGAGCGCATCGGTCAGGTCGCAGACGCAACGCTCTCCGTAGCGCAGCATGGCAAGGATCTGCAACCGAGTTGGATCGGAGAGCGCGTGGCACATCTCGCTCAACCGGACCAGCGGAGTCGGCAAAAGGGACGTCATGCCCACCATCATATCAAGATTTCTTGATGTGTCAAGGGGGGAGCGAGGCCAATCGGGTGTGGTCTTACTGCTCGACCTTCAGTTCCAGTTGATAAGAGGTCGGGGGCCGGAGCGCGTACGTGCCGCGCTGGGCCACCTCGAACAGCTGTGGGAGATACTGATCCGCCGCGGATATATCGGGCACATACAGCCGAGCGATGACTCCACCGAGGACATCGCCCGTCACCACGATTCGCGCCCCCGTCCCCGAAGCGGTGGAGAAGACGACGTACGGAGCGCCCTGAACCGAATCGACCGCGCCATCAACAGTGAGCAGTACTGCTCCGTCATCCGAGTTCGGAGTGGTCAGTACGACATCGAGGACTCCTGGGCCGGTGGGCGCTACCGTCTTGTCATCATCATGGCAGGCAAGAATCGCCAGGATCAGCGCGGACAGGACACCGCCTCGTCTCATCGAGCCCTCCGACGGTCTGCCGCGAGCACCGCCCGCAGCACCTCAGGCGACAATGCCGTTGAGTTGGCCGAGAGATACGCCAGGAAATCCCCCACGTCATACCCGCCATTCTTGTTCCCCAGCGAGTCGAGGTAAGCCAGTTGGAGGGAACCAAGGCTTCCCTTCCCCAGAATCTCATCAATGGCCTGCGGGAGACTCACGTTCACCAGACCCGCGGTCGTCCTGGTATATCGGAAGGCGACGGAACCGTCTACGTCCTGATAGATCGAGTCCAGCATGAACCCGGCGGTAGCACCCTGATTGTCTACCGACGCGGGAAACGTCAGATCTCCGAGCGCATGATTGTTGGTCGAACCAGGAAATGGGTCTCCGGGGTCTCCCCGGTTCTTTCCGCCAGGCTCACGCAGTTGATTGAGGGCATCGGCCTGCACCAGGGCGACACCCTGGATCCGTCCGGTGTTGACCCGGTTCCCCAGCCTGAATCCACGGGCATCAACGATTCCCTGATCGATGTGCCACACCAGGAGACCCGGCCCCTTGGCGCAGGAACGGGTACCGAACACGCACGCATCATTGATTTGCGCGCTGTCGCTGCCGATCGCCTGCCGGTTTTCCAGCAGGAAGTATTCGTCGGTGTTGGGAACCCCGACGTAGAGGACCGTATCGCTGGTGGAGACCGGACTCAGACGAACCGAGCGCGAGGTTCCCAGCGTATCAATCGCCACCCAGCCAAGCTCGGCGAGAGACCACGCCTCGAAGCGGGAGGGGCTGTAGGGCTGGGTGTAGTTACCGCTCCCCATGATTCCCCATTCGCCGATTCCCTGGGTTACCGACGGGCTGCGCAGGTCGGTGTCGTAGAGATCGGGAAGTCCGAAGGCATGCCCGGTTTCGTGGGCCACCGTGCCCACCGGCATGATGGCGGATCCATCGCACGCGGTGGCCCCGCCAACCGCGCTCTGCATGGTATAGTCATCCACCAGGATGAACTGACCGGGAAGGATGGCTCCTCCCGCACCACGCCGCGGGCTTTTCGTTTTGTATGGAGAGCCGTTCCAGGCGCTCATGAAGTAGCGGTGAGCCCAGATGCCGGGCGCGCCACAGGCTCCGTCTACTTTGGGCTGCAGGAAGGTGACGAAGTCCACGACGCCGTCGTCATCCCCCGAATTCGGCAGACCGTCCGGTCCATCGTTGTCGAACCGCCCCCAATCCAGCGCGCCGGTATCGTTAGCCTTCAACGCCTCGAGGAGCAGATCCACGAAGGGGCGCCCGCCGTGCGGACACGAGACCTTCACGCCCACGCCGTTGCAACCGTCTTCGTAGTACACATCGGCGCTGTCTGCCACGACCCAATCCAGCACCACCCCGCTGATGGTGACCGATCCGCGAGACATCTCCTGGTAGTAACTGCGGACGCTGTACGGCTCGGTGGTGGGCGACGGGTTGAACAGGACGTTCTCGTACTGGGCGGCGGGGAATGGCGGAGTCGTGTTGTTAAAAGTGATCGGGACGACCGGAACGAAATAGGTGCCTGCGACACGCGTCATGGCGCTACGGCCGTTCAGAACCGACAGAGCGCGCAGGCCGAGCAGCCCAGCACGGTTGGATCGCACCCGCTCCGAGCCCTTGCGCCAAGCCCCTTCAGGACGGAAATCGAGCCCGTCAACCTCGAATCGCCCCACCCGGGACCGCGGGTATGCTTCCTGCGCCCGGGCCGCCCCGACTTGGGCTTGGCAGAGGCATCCCACCAGGCCAAGGACGGTCGAGAAGTATCGATAGCGGTTGGACATCAGAGAAACCGGCTTGGGCTGAGTTCAGGCTCAAGTTAGCAGCAAAACCACGCCCGGGCGGGACCCTAACGACGCGGCGGGGTACGGATTGATGCGTAACCCATTCCCCTGCTTGTGTCGAGTTGTCCAACCCGTTAGAATGTAACGGGTTAGTACAATCCCTCACCGGCCAGCGATTGAATCGAGGCACCGTGGATATTCAGACTCTGCAGACTGTCGCTCTGTTTGAAAAGTGCCGTCAGTTCACCAAGGCCCGAGAAATTCAGGCTGCCGGGCTCTATCCCTATTTCAAGCCGATTTCCGATTCCGAGGATACCTCGGTCGTCATTGAAGGTCAGAAGCGCATCATGCTGGGGTCGAATAACTACCTCGGCCTGACTCACCACCCCAAGGTTCTCGAAGCCGCCTCCCGGGCCCTGCATCGCTATGGATCGGGCTGTACCGGCAGCCGGTTTCTCAATGGCACCCTCGACCTGCACGGCCAGCTCGAGCGGGCCTTGGCCGACTTCCTCGGCAAGGAAGACTGCCTCGTCTTCTCCACTGGGTACTCGGCCAACCTCGGCCTCATTTCGGGTCTCATCGGCCGGGGTGAGGTGGTGTACCTGGACAAGCTGGACCACGCCTCGATTGTTGACGGGGCCAAGATGTCCTACGGGGATACCCTGCGCTTTACTCATGGAGATCTCCCCGCGCTGGAACGGATGATCGAGCGGACCAAAAACGGCCGCGGCGCCATGATCATCGTCGACGGCGTGTATTCCATGGAAGGCGACATCGCCAACGTCCCGGAGCTGGTTCGAATCGCGAAGAAGTACGGTATCGCGCTGGCCTTGGATGACGCCCATTCGATTGGCGTGCTGGGCCCCAACGGCGACGGCACGGCCGCCCACTTCGGCCTCACCGAAGAGGTGGATATCATCGCGGGCACCTTCTCCAAATCCCTGGCTTCAATCGGCGGATTCGTGGCTGGCGCCGAGAGCGTGATTCACTATCTCAAGCATCACAGCCGCCCGCTGATCTTCACGGCCTCTCTGCCGCCGGCCAACACGGCCGGAGTGCTTGCGGCGCTCGAAGTGATCAAGACCGAGCCGGAGCGGCGGGAGAACCTCTGGGCCAACACCCGCCGGCTCCAGGACGGCTTCCGGCAGCTGGGGTACGATATTGGCGAAACCGAGACTCCGATCGTCCCGGTGCTGATCGGCCCGCTGGAGAAGACCTTCATCTTCTGGCGCAAACTGTTCGACGCCGGGGTGTTCACCAACCCCGTTGCGCCGCCCGCGGTGCCGCCCTCGCAGTGCCGGCTTCGCACCAGCCTTATGGCGACCCACTCCTTCGACCAGATCGACTTCTGCCTGGAGCAGTTCGCCTCGATCGGCCGCGAGCTGGGGGTCATCTGACCGCAGACGTTCTGGTCCGGCCCGTTCAGGGCCGGGCCGATCTGGATCGCTTCATCGCACTGCCCTACGAACTCTACGCGCGGGACCCGCACTGGGTCCCGCCGTTGCGTATGGACGTGCGGAAGCTGCTTGACCGCAAGAAGAATCCCTTCTTCGAGCACGCCGAGGCCGAGTATTTCCTGGCGGAGCGCGGTGGGAAGGTGGTTGGCCGGATCGCCGCCATCGCCAATCGGCTGCACAACGAGACCCACCAGGACAAAGTCGGTTTCTTCGGTTTCTTCGAGTGCGAATACGATGAGGGAGCAATCCATGCTCTCTTCACCGCCGCCACCGAGTGGGTCCGGGCCCGAGGCTTCGATACCCTGCGGGGGCCGGCATCGTTTTCAGTGAACGACGAATGCGGCCTCCTGGTGGACGGCTACGACACTCCGCCCACGCTGATGATGCCGCACAATCCTCCCTGGTACCGGCGGTTAATCGAAGCCGAAGGATTCAAGAAGGCCAAGGACCTGCTGGTGTACCGCGGCGGATCTGAGGCGTCGTATGTCCCGGTCCCTGAGCGGCTGGCCAGAGGCACCGAACTGATCCGGCAACGCCAGGGCGTGACCCTCCGGCCATTCAACATGGCCGATTTCAAGAATGAAGTAGAGAAGATCAAGGTTCTCTACAATCAGGCCTGGGAGAAGAATTGGGGCTTCGTCCCCATGACGGACAAAGAGCTGGACCACCTGGCCGACCAATTCAAACCGATTGCCATACCGGAACTGATTCCCTTCGCCGAACACAACGGGCAAATCATCGGCTTCGGCCTCTGCCTCCCCGATCTCAATGCGATCTTTCGGCGACATCGATCCGGCCGGCTCACGCCGGCGCTGCTGGCGGACCTCCTCCTGACCCTTCGCTTCAACCGGCTCCGCCGGCTCCGCATCCTCCTCCTGGGCATCGTGCCGGAATGGAGAGGCAAGGGAGTGGACGCGATGCTGTATCACTGGATCTGGACCAAATCGAAGGAACGCGAGATCTACTGGGGTGAGGCGGGGTGGATCCTCGAGGACAACCCGGCCATGAATGCTGGTCTCGAGAAGATGGAATTCACCGTCTACAAGACCTACCGCATGTACGATCGACCGGTATGAAGGCGTTGGTGACCGGGGCGACGGGGTTCGTCGGGAGTCACCTCGTCGAAGCACTGGTTGGGAATGGGGATGAAGTCACCGCGCTGGTCCGCTCCCCCGGCAAAGCCAAACTCCTCGCACAACTCGGGATTCGCCAGGTCCCCGGCGACCTGTACAACATGGCCGCCCTGGCTAACGCGGTAAGGGATCAGGACGTGATCTACCACGTCGCCGGGGTGACCGCCGCGCGCAACGAGGCGGACTTCCTCCGCGCGAATCGAGATGGGACCCACAATCTCCTCGCTGCCGTACATTCATCTCTTTCGACAGAGCCCTCCCATCGCGGCGGGGAGCCGCCGAGATTTGTCCTCGTCTCCAGCATGGCAGCGGGAGGCGCCTCGGAGCGGGGGCGGCCGCTCAGAGGAGACGAACCTCCCCGTCCGGTGACCGCGTATGGCCGAAGCAAGCTCGCCGGCGAGGCTGTCGTTCGGGTTTCGGCGCTTCCATGGACCATCATTCGTCCGCCGATGGTTTATGGTCCGCGCGATACAGAGGTGTTCAAGGTCTTCAAGCTGGTTCGCAGCGGACTGACCCCGGTATTCGGAGATGGACGACAGGAGCTTTCTGCGGTGACCGGCCCCGACCTCGGGCGGGCGTTGATGCTCGCCGCCAGCAGCGCCGCAACGGTGGGTAAGACCTATTACGCCTGTCACCCTGAGGTCTTTACCAGTGAGCAATTTGCCCATGCCGTTGCCGCCGCGATGCATCGCGAAGTACGGGTAATCAAGCTGCCCAACTGGCTCGCCGTCGTTGCCCTTGGCGCGACCGGCGCCTGGGCCTGGGCCACTCACAAGCCCACCATTCTGACGCCGGACAAGGCGCACGAGTTCTACCAGCCGGCCTGGACCGGAGATCCAGCCGCTCTAATGCGCGATACCGCGTGGATGCCGGCCCAGAATCTGGCAATCGGGCTTGCGGGCACGGCGCAGTGGTACCGGGACGCAGGATGGCTTTGATGCGGGAAGAAGCCCGGCATCGCGTCCGTCCGGTCGAGTACCTGGTGGCCGGTTATCTCGTGATCACCAGCGTCCTGGCCTTGATCCGTCTCGAGAATCAGCCGGCGTGTGCCTGGGTGTTGTTGGCCAATGCGCTCTACCTCCTGCTGATTGTGCTGTTCGTGCGGGCGGAACCGGGGACGATCGGAAAGGGACTCCGCGAGATCTTCCCCCTGGTCCTGCTCACCTCCACGTACGGTGCGCTGGACATCCTCAACAATTTCGGCGCTATCCCGACCCACGATGAGTGGGCTATGCATGCCGACCAGATGTTGTTCGGCGGCCAGGTCTCGCGGGAATGGTGGCAGGCGCACCCCAGCCCGTTTCTCTCGACCGTATTCCACGCGTCCTACTTCGCCTACTACCCGATCGTTGCGGTCCCCGTGCTGTACTTCCTGTTCACCGGGCGGATCGAAGCCTGCCGCCGCTCGGTCCTGTGGCTCACGGGGACATTCCTCGGCTGCTATCTCCTTTTCCTTGCCGTTCCGGTAGCCGGACCATACTACGATTTTCCGCGACCCGACCCCGTGATCGTGGACAATCCAATGGCCAGGCTGGTTTATGCGACACTTGCCCGGGGGAGTTCCTACGGCGCGGCGTTCCCGTCGTCTCACGTGGCAGCCGCACTCGTTGCCACAGTGGCAGCATTTCTCGGAGCCCGATGGATTGGATGGGTACTGACGGTGCCGTCGATCCTTCTTTGTATCGGAGTGGTCTACTGCCAGATGCACTACGGAGTGGATGCCTTGGCCGGGGGAGCGGTAGCGCTGCTGGTTATCGGCCCCGGATGGTGGGCGGAACGTGGCGGGGAGGAAAATGAATCGAGGACCGAGGCGAGGCGTCGCGCCTCACACTCAGTCCTCGATTCTCAAAACCTCAGTCCTCAGTCCTGACTCCTCGTCATACCTACTGAACAGTGATCGTGCCCCGCATGTTGAACGCCAGGTGAGGAGTGCAGTGGACGTGGTACACCCCCGCCGGCGCGCCCGCGAAGGAGATCTCGTAGCTCTGGTCGGGTTGGACCAGCATCGGACCCGTCAACGGAGCGATCACGTCCTTCATCGCCTTATCGAGAACCGGCTGCCCGCCCGCCGGGATGCTATCCTTATCGAAGGCGACGTTGTGCGGGCCGCCGGAGTGATTATGAAAGCGCACGACGTCGCCGGACTTGATGGTGACATTCGCGGGATCGAACTTGCCGACCTTGCCGTCGAAATCCATGTTCACGTCAACCGTGTTGCCGGAGGCGGCCATCGCCTGCTGGCCCGACGGGGTCTGAGCAACGGCGGCACCCGTGTCCGCCGCGGCGGTCTGCTCCGGGGCCTTCTTTTCACCACCGCACGCGGCAACAGCGAGCAGCAGACCCGCCGCGAGAGAAGTCACACGCATTGCGACCATCCTCCATCAGAGTGTTTGAGAGCGGGCTTGTGAATTCGGGCACAAAGATAGCGAGCCGGTCTGAAAATGGGAGGGCTGTGCCCTCGTGTTCCGGCCTGGGAAAACAGTGTCGTGAAGTCCCTGTGCTTCTCAAGATAGGAAGCCTCGAAGAAGGCCCCGACTCGCTGGATCATGAATCAACCTGGCTGCTGGGGCATACAGCGCAGGTCACCTTCGGTGAACTTCGCATAAAGGGGCAGGATTTGCTCGTCCCGGCGGTGCTCCACGTCACATGCAAGCACCTGAAGGCCGGAATGAGCGGCGAGGCACGCTGCCAGGTCTACGGTTTCGAAGGACCGGTTCCCCCGGCAACGGGCGGGGCTCCCCAGCCAAGACAGCTCGGCTCGGACCGGTTTCAGCTGATTCAGGACCACAAGCCGGTCCGAAAACGCCTGACACTTCCGCGGCGCAGCCTGCCGGTTCTTCAGGGCGATAACCCTTGCGCGACAGCACCTTGCCGGACGGCCGACAACCGGATTGGAGCCGCCTGCTGTCGCGATCTCCAGGTCGAAATCATGTGCGAGAAGGGCGACGTGGAGCTGGAGGCCCTCGTTCGTTCACGTCGCTCCCCCTATCTTTGTAAGGTCACCAGGGAGGGGGATCACTCCCTGGAGGCCGAAATCATCTCGGCCTGCGGGTATCTCGAGGCCGGCACCCGGAATTGCTCGCTCCACGGCCGCACCAGGGAGGATGGCCGTCCGGCCAAACCCGACCTGTGCAGCGACTGGCCCCCCAAGGGTAAGGGGCTGCATCCGGGATGTGTTTTCGGGCCCTCCTCGGGTCGGAAAAGAAAGAAAAAGTTGTAGCAGCACAAACAGTCAAGTGTGTGGGTCAAACGGAGTTCCGCGTCAACCTTGGAGCCGCGGGACTTCCGGAGAAAAGCCGATGGCGGATGAACTGGAGGAACTCTACCGCACTACATATCCCACCGTCGTACGATTCCTGTACCGACGGGTCTGGGACGCGGATAGAGCGCAGGATCTGGCCCAGGAGGTATTCATGCGACTCATGGCCCACCGGCCGGAGAAGCCGCGGGCCTGGTTGTTTGCTGTCGCGGCGAACCTGGCGCGGGATGAAGCTCGCGCCGCGGTGAGGCGCAAGCGGCACCTGACGCTGTTGAAGGACGACCCGGTAACCCTCCCGTCGATTCAGCCTTCGGCGGAAGACACGGTCGAGCAGGACGAACGGCGCTCGAAGGTCGAAGCGGCGTTGGGAGCTCTCACCAAGCGGGACCGGGAGGTGCTGCTGCTATGGGACGCAGGTATGAGTTATCCCGAAATCGCCCAGCAAACTGGCCTTGCTCTGGGAGCCGTGGGCACGACGTTGGCCCGGGCCCGGAAGCGATTGGTCGACGCATATGATCGAATGGAGCAGCAGAGCCGTGCGGCACATTCCTGACGAAGAATTGCATGCCTATCTCGACCAGGCGCTGAGCCGTTCTCAGTGCGTGGAGATCGAGAGCCACCTCGCCGAATGTCCCGGCTGTAGCGCGCTGCGGGATGACACGGCTGCGCTCAGGGATCGCACTACCGCCCTGCTCGCCCGTCTAGGTCCCGGACCGATTGTGCCGCCAAGCTTCGCCATTCTGAGCGACCGCTACGAAGCGGAACGCCGCTGGCGCCGCCAGTGGACGGTGCGGGCCGGTTGGGCTGCCAGCCTGATCGTGGCGGCCGGCCTCGGCTGGAGCGTGAATCAACGGGTCCACTCCCAAGTGGTCCGACTCGAGACGGAAGCGCCGATCGCCGTCGCGCCGGTCGCGATTCGCCCGCTCCCATCCGACGCCCGACCCAGCACCCTTCCTGCCGTCCAGACCACCAAGCCTCAGCCGACCCGTCCCAGGCAAGCCGTGGCACTCCGCGAGCCGACTTCGGCCCGTCTGCCGGTGGCCGCGTTCCAGGTCGCGGACGAATCCGCCGAGGTGATGGTGGCATCCTACGCGCCGGCTCCGGAGGGAACCGACCAGGCGTCTCAGGAAGTATTCTCGGTGGAGAGCCAGCCAGCGGTGAGCGGGGGCAACCTGCAGGGCTTCTGGCGCAACGTCGGCGTAGACGGGCTGGAGCAATCGACTCCAGGCCAGCTCCCTCGCGTTCCGGGGTTGCCGGTTATCCAGGTGCAGGTGCAGCCCGGCGAGGCAGGTGCCGAAGTCACTGCGGTTGATCAGCAGTTGGAGGACGGGCAGCTCATCCGTACGATTGAGGGTCCGGCCGCCAAAGTCTCCTCGCTGATTGCCAATCAGGAGGCGGAGAACGCGTCAAGCCACCAACCAGACGCTGCCAACGGCAACCAGCCGGACAAAATGACCCTGACTTTGCGCCAAGGCGACCGGATGCTCGCCGTGACCGGGCCCTCGAAGGTGCTCGGGAGCCTGATGATTTCGCGCGGGGGCGTGCGGAGGAGATACTAGACTACCGGGGAACGGGGAACGGGCCAGCCGAAAATATCACAGCCCTCCTTGGCGAAGCGCCAACGGAGGGCTGTTGCTTTACGAGCAACCGTTCCCTGTTCCCCGTTCCCGCTTTACCGCTGCTTATGCCTCCGGTCGATCACGTCCGCGGCCACATAATCGCCCGGCGCCTCTTCATGCTCGAACTCGCCGGTTATTTCCTGATGTGAATGTCCGCGTTCCCGATCCAGCGTGATTTCGGCGAGCCGCGGGGAGACCATCGGAAAGGTGCGAGCAAAGATCCCGTAGCAGAGCAGGAACAGCCCCAGAAAAGCCGCGGTCGAGGCAAGCTCCGGCATGCCGAACACCGGACCTGGCTCTCGAGTCACCGAGGGCATGACGTCGAGATAGCGCTCCAGCCAGAGCGACACCAGACTGATCGAGGTGAAGAGCGCGAAGGTAAACGGCACCTTCTTGGGCAGCACACCCAGCAGCCCGAAGAAGGGAATGACGAACATGCCGAGGAACACGATGCTGCCGATCGGCCGCCAGGGGCCCCAGAGCCTGGCAAACAGAAATCCGGTTTCCTCGGGAAGGTTGCCGTACCAGATCACCAGGAACTGAGCCCACATGAGGTAAGCCCAGAACACCGTGAAGCCGAAGCAGAGCTTGCCCAGGTCGTGGCGCTGCTTGGGAGAGACGAAAGCGGCGATTCCCACCTCGTTGCGCCCGTAGAGCATCAGTAGCGCGAGGAGCGTATGGGCTCCCAGGAACGCGCCCATGAAGAACCAGCCGCCGAACAGGTTGGAGAACCAGTGGGGCTGGAGGCCCATGACCATGTCGAATGCCACCCAGGTAAAGACGATGGCATAGACTACCACATACGCCGGAGCGAGGGTGTAGATCGTGTGATCGTTCCGCGCCCTGGCCTCGGGCGAGTCGTCATAGCCCGCGGTCCAGCGATCGTACATGGTGCGACGCCGGCCGGTGAGCAGGGCCTTGGTCTCGAACATGTCGGGTATCATGTCCGCGCGGATCAGCCGGTAGCCCAGGTAGTAGAGCAGGCAGAGTCCGATGAAGAGCCGCCAGAACATGAAGTTGTGCGATAGCCAGAGCTCTTTCGCGTGACCCAGCCCTTCCATCGCCGGGAAAATGTGGCTGTAGCCGACGGTGAAGATCAGCAGGAATCCAATGAGCGATATCGGGAAGAACAGGAAGGCGGCGGCCTCGGAGAACCGGATCATCAGGCCGGACCACTTGGCCTTGGTCACCTTCTGCACCGCCACGAAGGCCATGCTGCCCCCGGTGAGGCTGGTGAAGAAGACCCAGTTCACGTGAAAGAGGTGCCAGGCTCGATCGGCCTCAGTGCCGGTAAGGTAGATGCCGAGCAGGATCAGACCGACCACGCTCAACACCGCTCCGAGGCCGACGAACAGACTGTAGCGCGCCGAGAGGGCCCGGATCCCCAGGGTTTCCCGTACGACTGTGCTGGCCATTATTGCGCTCCTCCCGGGGCGGGAGCCGGCCCGGATCCCTGGAGCTGGCGAACGAAGTTCACGATCTGCCACCGGTTTTCGCCGCGGACCTTGTCGCCGTAGAGCGGCATGACCCCTCGTCCGTAGCGGATGATGCTGTAGATGTAGCCGTCGGTGTATCCCTTGGCTCGATCGGTGAGCAGTGACGGCGCACCAATCTTGACCCCCACCAGTCCATCGCCCGCGCCGACCGGTCCGTGACAGACGCTGCAATAGGTGTGGTAGAGCGTATCACCCACAGCAGTAGCCGGCTGTCCCGCGAGCGGATTCACCACCTTGTCCGCCACGGCCTGATCGAAACCGTAGGCCAGCTGCAGCGGGTCTCCAACCTGCCAGCTCTCTTCCCCACCGCTGACCGGCACGGTGCCGGGGACGGTGTTACGCGGAATGTCGCCGCGCTGATAGGGAGAGATCGAGCGCTGGAAGATCATCGCGTCGAACCAGGGCACCAGGTGCAGGGCATCATCCGGCGAGGGCACGTCGTTGTAGTAGAAGTCGCACGACGCCCCGAGGCCCACCAGCAGGATCAGGGCAGAGGCGCGCAGAGTCTTACGCCGCATTGCGCACCTCCACCGCACCCGCGTCTCGCACGATCCGCTCGATTTCCGAACCCGTCTCGCCGCCGGCCGGCACGAAGATGCCAATCCGGTCGTCGGAGAAGGAAGGATCATAGGCCAGGCCGGTGGTCCGCTTGGTGAGACTGAGCAGTACCAGTCCGGTGACCGTGCTGAGTGCGCCGATCAACACCATCAGCTCGAACATGAATACCACGTAGGGCGGGACGGTCGCGATCGGCTTGCCGCCCACCAGGAGAGGCCAGTCGAGCGACATCCAGAAGGTCATGCCCACACCAGCAAGACAACCGGTCATCCCGCCAATCAGGGTGAAAAGGCGTACCGGACTGTTGGTCACGCCGAGGGCTTCCTCCAGCTCGTGGTTCGGCGCCGCGGAATAGACCGTGAAGTTCCTCTTGCCCTGAGCCCGCAGCGACTTGATGGCGTCACAAGCCGCGTCGATGTGCTCGAAGATCGCGAGGACGCCGGGGACGGGTTTGGCCATCAGTGGCCTCCCTTTCTCAACCGCGGCATCGGAATCATCTCCTTCAACTCCTGAATCGCCACGACCGGGAAGGTCCGGGCAAAGAGGAGGAACCACATGCTGAACCAGCCGAAGGAGCCGAGCAGGATGCCCCAGTCGGCCCAGGTCGGGGTCATCTGGCCCCAGGCATACGGGTCATAGTCGTTGCTGAGACTCGAGACGATGATGACGTACCGCTCGAACCACATCCCGATATTGACGAAGATCGAAATGACGAAGAGCGCCGTCAGGTTGGTGCGGATCTTCCGGAACCAGAAGAGCTGGGACACGAACGCGTTGCAGATGATCATGGTCCAGCCGGCCCACCACATCGGGCCGAACGCGCGGCGCCAGAACGTCTCCTGCTCGAACGGGTTGCCGCTATACCAGGCGATGAAGTATTCCATCGCGTAGGCGTAGAACAGGATCGACCCGGTCAGCAGGGTCAGCTTCGCCAGATTGTCGAAGTGATAATCGGTGATCATGTGCTCGATCTTGAGCGCCTTGCGGAGCGGGATCAGGATCGTCAGCACCATGCCAACGCCGGAGTAGATGGCCCCGGCGACGAAATAGGGAGCGAAGATGGTCCCGTGCCATCCCGGGATGATGCTCATCGCGAAATCCCAGGACACCACCGAGTGCACCGACAGCACCAGCGGAGTCGCCAGCGCCGCGAGGTAGAGGTAGGCACGGGTGTAGTGCCGCCACTGGTTGTCGGTGCCTTTCCATCCCAGCGAGAAAAACGAATACACCTTGTGCCGCCATCCCCGCATCTTGTCGCGCGCCGCGGCGATGTCCGGCACCAGTCCCACGCACAGGAACGTGGTGGACACCGTGAGGTAGGTAGAGATCGCGAAGACGTCCCAGATCAGGGGCGACTTGAAGTTGGGCCAGAGGAACCGGGCATTCGGATACGGAAGCAGCCAGTAGAAGAACCACTGCCGGCCGATATGAATGATCGGGAAGAGGCCCGCCGTCATCACGGCGAACACCGTCATCGCCTCGGTGGCGCGGTAGACCGCGGTGCGCCACGGGGAGCGGAACAGGAACAGGATCGCCGAAATCAGCGTTCCGGCGTGGCCGATACCGATCCAGAATACGAAGGTGGTGATGTAGACCGCCCACATGACCGGCGGTGAGTAGCCCGCCAGCCCCAGGCCATCCTTGAGAAGCATCGTGAAAGTGCCGATGCCCACCAGGAAGCAGAGCACCGCCACACCGAGCGCAATGAAATAACCCCGGTCCGCGGTCCCCAGCGTGTTGACAACGTCGCGGGTGACCTCGGCGTGGGTCTGATTCGGATGCTGCGGGTCGTGCGCTATGACGGCCATCGCTCAGGCCTCCGTCCGGTGGAGAACCTTGGCCAGATACGTAATCGCCGGCCGCACGTTGATCTCTTCGAAGACATGGTAGCCGCGGTGGTTGGTCTTGAGCGCCATCACCTTGCTGCCGGGATCCTTCATGTTGCCGAAGACGATGGCGTCCGACGGACAGGCCTGAGCGCAGGCGGTGTTGACATCGCCCTCCCTGAGCTCCCTGCCCTCCAGGCGCGCCGCAGTCTGGGCGCCCCGGATCCGATGGATGCACATTGTGCACTTCTCCATCACGCCGCGGGCCCGGACCGTCACGTCGGGATTGAGCTGCAGGTTGAGCGGTTCCGGGAACGCCTTCTTGGCGTAGGCGAACCAGTTGAAATAGCGGACCTTGTACGGACAGTTGTTGGAGCAGTATCGGGTGCCCACGCAGCGGTTGTAGACCTGACCGTTCAGACCGTCCGGCGTGTGGTACGCGGCGTAAACCGGGCAGACCGGCTCGCAGGGCGCCGCGTCGCAGTGTTGGCAGAGCATAGGAATGACCCGCGTCTCCAGCGGATCGCCGGTATCACCCCCGCCCTCCCAGAACCGCTCGATGCGGATCCAGGTCATTTCGCGACCCCGCCGGACTTCATCCTCGCCCACATGGGGGATGTTGTTCTCGGCGTAACACGCGGTGACGCAGGCCGAGCAGCCGGTGCACTTGGCGAGGTCGATCGCCATGCCCCACATGGGCTGGTCGCCGACATAGGCGCCGTGCTTCCGCTTCTCCAGCTGGCTTTCCCGGAAGCCATGGATCGCTTCGACCTCGCGCTCGGTATTGATCTCGTGCTCCTCGTGGCCCTGTTCCTCGAGCGCGAGCGCTGGCGTAAGGCCCTTCTTGGCCTGCTCCAGCGTCATCGCGTCTGCGATGCCACGACCCAGCTGGCGGGTCGTGCCTTCGGTCTTCGCCAGCTTCTTGTACTGTCCGGTCTTGCTCAGCGTGACGCGAGTCGCGAGATACGGCAGGAATCCGTTCCCGTCCTTGGCATCGAGCAGGTCCAGCGCGTTGACCCCGCGGTCCTTGGCGAAATCGCCGAAGGCGGTATGTCCCAGTCCGAGCGGGACCGCGACGACGTCCGGGTGAAGTCCGGGATAGATGTAGACTGGGGCCTCGATGTTTCCGTGGGGAGAAGTGAGCCGGAGGATCTCCCCTTCCCGCACATCGAGACGCTTGGCCAGTTCGGGGTGAATCTCAACCCACGAGTGCCAGGTGATCTTGGTGACTGGATCAGACAGCTCCAGCAGCCAGGGACGGTTGGCGAAACGGCCGTCGCCCAGAACCGAGGCGTAGGGCGCGAACCAGTAACTGTCTCCCCCCTCGCCGCCATCGAAAGACGCCGGGGTCGAACCGATCTGACCCGCGCTGGCCGCGAGGCGCACCGGGGTCACCGGTGCTTCGGTGTAGACACCGCCGCGCTGCAACGCGGAGCGCCAGAAGCTCTCGGTATCTGACGAACCTTGAGCCCGAGCCACGGTCTGCCACTGGGTCTTGAGGTAGACCTCCCAGGAAGGAGCGCTGAAGCGGCTGAAGGCGCCACCGGCCTTCTGCGCCGTCTTGAGCAGCACATCGCCGGTCGCCATCCCGTTGAAGACCGGCTGCATCACTGGCTGCATCAGGCCGATGACCCCGCGGCGAGGCCGGAGATCGTCCCAGCGCTCCAGGGCGTGCAAGCCGGGCAACAGCAGGTCGCACAACGCGGCGGTCTCATCCAGGTAGAGCGAGGTCGAGATCTTGAAGGGAACCTTCTTGAATTTCGCAGCGAAGCCGCCCTTGGCCGGCAGCGAGTAGACCGGGTTGGCCTCGTGGACGAGCACCAGCGAAACCCGCCCGCCATCCATGTCGGAGCCGAGGGCTTCGAGGGCGCCGTAGCCTTCACCACCGTCGAGGTCGGAGCCGAAGTTGACCGTGGTTCCGACATTCCCGGCGATGTAATTGAGCAGGTTGACGGCGGCGCAAAGATCAACGGCGGCGCGATGCTGGTTCCCGATCCCGCCCGCTACGGCAAGGCTGGGCTTGGCGGAGGCGAACTCGCGCGCTACTCGGCGAATCACCTCGGCGCCGACACCGCTCGCTTCCTGCGCCTTCTCCGGGGTGAACGCCGCGAGCGCCCCGCGAAGCGCGTTGGCATCGGCCGGATTGCCGCTCCGTTCGCTCAGCAGCACGTTCGCCATCGCGAGCACGATCGCGGTGTCTGCGCCGGGCTTGGTAGGGTGCCACTCGTCGGCATTCATCCCGGTGAGGGACATCCGCGGCGCGAAGGCGACGTGCTTCGCCATGTTCCCATTGTCGTAGCCATGGGACTTGGCGAATCCGCGCTGGTTCTCCAGCGGCGAGAGCCAGTTTTCCAGGAAGTCGGCGCCGAAGGAGACGATGTACTTCGCGGCCGAGAAATCGTGGGCCGGCAGCTCGTTGGTACCGAAGGTGCGGAGATTGGCAGCCCGCAGCGCCTCGTGCGCGAAGGGCTCGTAGCGAACTACCCGGCCCCCTGCGGCGGCAGTCCATTCGGCCAGGAAATCGGAGAAAGTGCCGCGGCCGGCGCCCGAGATCACCGCGACCTTCCCGGCGGCGCCGCTCAGCTTCCCGGCGAGGGCGGCGATCGCTTCATCCCACGTCACATCCTTGAAGCTGCCGTCCGGCTGACGGGTCTTGGGCCCGGTAAGCCGTCCCGGGTTGTACAGTCCCTGAAGTGCTGATTCTCCCTGGGAACACATCTTCCCCGCGTTCACCGGATGCTGGGGATTCCCTTCCAGCTTGATCGCCCGGCCTTCGCGAGTCTTTACGTGCAGCCCGCAGCCCGCCGAGCATTCGGTGCAGGTGCTGGCGTAGTAGGTGGGAATGCCCGGAACCTGGTCCTCGGATTGAACCAGGTAGGGAACCAGCTTCTCTATCCGCTCAGTCGAACAGCCGGAAACCGCCATCGCCCCAGCGCCCGTCGCCCCGAGGACGGTGAGGAAGCGGCGGCGATCCATTCCTTCTTTGGGTATTTCGTCGGACATTCGAACTCCCCTTAAACCTGCAGCTCTTAGCTGTTAGCCATTAGCTCGGAGGCACTCAGCTTACAGCTTATAGCTGATGTCTGACGGCTAACGGCGGACGGCTTCAGTAGTGACACGCCGTGCAATCCCGATTGACCTTCCGCTCGGTGTGACAAGTGATGCAGAAGCCCATGTTCGTCACGTTATTGACCTTGAAGACCTGGGGCATGCGGGCGACATCGCCGTGGCAGGTGTTGCAGGCGTTGGGTCCCAGAGCCTGGATGTGGCGGCTATGCGGGAAGTGCACGTGCCTCGCCAGCGCGTGAATGCGAGACCACTCCAGATGCGGTTTGGCGGGATCGCTCTTGTCGGCCCAGAACTGGCGCAACTTTTTGATTTCCGTCTTGCCCCCGCTGTCGCTCCCCGAGATGACCATGTGGCAGCCCATGCAGGTCTGGAGGCTCGGGATACCCGGTTCACTCGATACGCTCACGCTGTAGTGGCAGTACTGGCACTGGATCTTGTACTGGCCGGCGTGGATGTCGTGACGAAAGAAGATGGGCTGGCGGGGACCGTAGAGGTCTGAAGTGTCTCCGGCGGCAATTGCCGTTGCAGTCAGGGAGTCGGGGGCAGGTTTCCCCTGCTGAGCACCCCCGGATCGTTGCAACAGGCCCGCCGCGCCCAGGGCGAGGAAAACCGACCCAGCTGCGAGAATGGCCAGCTTGCGCATGATCGCTCAGGAACGGGAGAGGAGTCGCCCGCCGACCGGTTCCAAGTCCAAGTCAGCGGAGCCAGAAGTTTGTGAATTATTTCACGAATTTTCAAGGGCCGGCATGCGGGCCAAGTATAGCGCGTCCAGCCCCTTCAACAACCAGCACTTTGGTGCTAGCCGGTCAGCGTTCTCCGCGCCAGCACAGCGGCGGGGGTCTCGGCCGTGAGCCACGCCAGCTTGCGCCGGGCAAAGCCGACGAAAACCTCAGCTGCCTTCTGATCGGTAATCTCGATGCTGCACCAGCGAAGAGGGCCGGTTCGGTGACCGCTCTGAATCGCGTCGCTGATGACGGAGGGGAGCCGGGAGATCGCGAGAGCCTTCCGCTCCTCGCCATCACTGAGGGTAAAGGTTCCCCCTACTCCGTTCTGCATTACGTGGAGCCAGCAAAGCTTCCGGCTTCCGGCCGCATACTCCCAGGCCCAACGCCAACTGGGGCCCATGAATTTGACCGATTCGGAGACGCCCTGAAGCGCCAGGAGACCTTCCCTTACCTTGCGGAAACGCGCGCCGATCGGACCGGGGAGATCCCGGTACGGGGCGGAGGGCTTGGGTTCTTGGCGGGATTCGGGATAGAGATTGGCGGCCCAGTACGCGGCGGATCGGCCCACGTGGTTCTCTCCCGGTTGGCTTTAGGTGAATCTTCGGCGAGAAACCTAATCGGGGACCGGTGGGTGATCCAAGGGCGGCACCTCCACGCCGCTGCGTTCGAGAAAACGGACTACCTCGATTCCCATCGCCCGGATCAGGGCCGCTTCCCGGCCGTCCAGGTCCGCCCGGTAGATGATTTCGCGGAAAGACCGCATCACATGCGCGGCCTGGCGGGTCTTGAAGAAATCGATGCCCCAGAGGGCCCGCTCCCAGTCGGCGAAGAGCCGCTCGAGCAATCCGGACTCCGGGGCGCCTACGAGTTTGCGGGGAGGCTTCAAGGGTTGGCGCTCACCCCCCGCCGCCAGGCGGATCTCGTAGCACATGATGGCCACGGCCTGCGCCAGGTTGAGCGAGCGGTATGCCGGATTGGTGGGGATGGTGACCAGGGCGTGACAGCGGTCCAGCTCGTCGTTGGTGAGGCCCTTGTCCTCGCGACCGGCTACGATCGCGACGGTGCCACGATCCGCGTGGGCCATTAGCTCGGCGGCCGCGGCGCCGGGGCGAATTACGGTGCGTTTGGCGGCGCGCTCCCGTGCGGTAAGAGCGACGACGTAAACACAGTCCTCTATCGCTTCCTGCAGCGTGTTGTGGATGCTGATGCTGTCCACGTAATCGGCCGTGCTATGCGCGATCCCCTCGATGCGGTAGGGGTCGAAGATCGCCGGAGCAACGAGCCGCACCTGGCTCAGGGCAAAGTTCTTCGCCACCCGGACCGCACTGCCGATATTCACCACGTCCTGAGGCTCGACCAGCACCAGCACCGGCGCCTGCAGGCTCACGCCGTGTCACTCCCCTAGAAACGAGGTGTCGAGGCGCTTCGCCTTGAGCGCCGCGGCAAATCCGCTCTTATCGGCCGACTTGGCATACGCGTCTTTCGCCTCCACCACTGTCTTCTCCACCAGCTCGATCAGCGAATCATTCAGGGTGACCATTCCCGCCTTGCGATTGGTCTGCATGATCGAGGGAATCTGGAAGGTCTTCCCCTCCCGGATCAGGTTGGCGATAGCCGGAATCGAGAGCAGCACTTCCTTCGCGGCAACCCGCCCGCCCCCCACCTTCGGGCAGAGCACCTGGGCAATGACGCCCTTGAGCGACTCGGAGAGCATCACCCGGATCTGGGACTGCCGGTCAGCCGGGAACTGGTCGATGATCCGGTCTACCGTCGAAGCGGCGGTGGTCGTGTGTAGAGTTCCTAAGACCAGGTGTCCGGTTTCGGCCGTCTCGATCGCGATGGAGACAGTCTCCAGGTCGCGCATCTCGCCCACCATGATCACGTCGGGATCTTCTCGAAGCGCGGCGCGCAGCGCCTGCTTGAAGGACTTGGTATGGAACCCGACCTGCCGCTGGGTCACGACGCACTTCTGCGGCGAATGGACGAACTCGATCGGGTCTTCGATGGTCAGGATGTGATCGGTCCGGGTACGGTTGATCAGATCCACCAGCGCCGCAAGTGTCGTCGACTTGCCGGAGCCGGTCGGGCCCGTGACCAGGACCAGTCCCTTCGGCAGGTAGCAGAGTTTCTGAATCTCTGCCGAGATGCCGAGCTGCTCGACGGTCTGGATCTGGGAGGGAATGACCCGGAAGACCCCCATCGGGCCGCGGCGCTCCACCGCCGCGTTGGCGCGGAACCGCGCGGTGTTCGGAAGCTCATACGCCCAATCGGTGTCACCACCCTCGCGGAATTCGTCGAGCTCTCTCGTGGCCATGATGCTGGTCAGCATCGCCTCCACTTCCTCGGCTCGGAGCTCCGGGCCTTCGTGACGCTCCAGGTCGCCGTCGTGGCGGAAGATGGGAGGTTCACCGGTGCGCAGGTGCAGGTCGCTCGAGCCGGTTTCTACAGTTCGGCGGAGCAGTGCCTCCATGCGTGCACGCGCGTCAGACGCCGGCTGAGTCAGGAGCGAAGGCGTGATCTTCGGCTCCGCGGTGGGCGCGGGTGCGGGTGCCACCGCGGCCGATCCGTTGGTCGGCGTCAGGGTGGGCGCAACCGTGCCGTCAGGCGGGCGGATCGTGGCGCTTCCCTTCGTCAGTTCGACGTCCACCTTCCCGCTCGGCGAGTGGTAGCCGAACGCGAAGCTCGCCCCGTCGGTAACGTTGGATTGGAGCTGACTCGGCGCGATTTCTTTGACCAGCATTGTCACCTGAGCCGCGGTCAGCGGTTCTTTGGTGACCGGGCGAGTCGAGTCTCCCACCATTAGGGAGGCCGGCTTGCCGGCGTGGAGCGCCAGGCTTTTGGCGCCGTGTTCATGCATGGCCTGGATGAACTTGTCGAGACGGGGCACTGAAATCCTCAGCTCTGGGGACGGGCGGCGCGGACATGGCTACGGTTCAGACAAACCGTGGTGTCGCCGACAACAAGACTGAAAAAGCGTTCGGGCGCGTTCAGGTAATCGGAGGCACGGCTCCGGTTGGGCGGAAGCTCGGTTGCGGCAAAGCCACGATACTCGTCACCGCCGCTCATGATGACCTCGAGCCCAATGTGGAGAGCGGCGGATTCCCGCTCCGGGTCATGACTCCTCGGACCCTGGTAGGCGAGAACCCTGATCTGGGCTTTGGCCAGAAAGACAACGTCGCCGCCGGGCAGCGAGAGCGGGAAGAAATTCTCCTCCCGATTGAGCAGTTCGAGCGGGGTCTCCCGCGACTCGTGGAGCGCGGTGCTGGGCTGCAGGTGGAGGTCTCCGTCGATGGACATCCCCTCAACCATCAGAACCCGAACCTGCTGTCTTTCAGTTGCCGCCCACTGGGTAGATGCCATTGTCTCCTCCTAGCCTCGAATCTTGGTGCCCGCGTCCTGCTCCTGCAGGCGGATCGCTTCCATATAATCAGCACCCTCGCCCAGACGCGCACGGGCCTCATTCAGCAGTTCCGACGCCCGGTGCAGCAGCGGAGACTTGATGCCCTGCTCCTCCAGGAATCGGCAGGCGATATCCACGTCCTTCGCCAAGAGCGCAAGGCGAAACGTCACCGGCCATGCTCCGGTCATTACCCGGTCGGGAACCAGCACCTCGCTCACGAAACTGCGCCCGCTCGATGCATTGAGGACGTCGAGCCCCTTCCTGGCCTGAACACCACCCTTAACCAGCCCTACCATTCCCTCACCGAACGCAAGGATGCCGACCGCAAGGAGCGCATTGTTGATCGCCTTCATCGCGTGACCGGCACCGACCGGCCCCATATGCTCGATCCGCTTGGCAAACTGGGCCAGAATCGGCTTGGCCCGCTCGAACGTCGCATCGCTGCCGCCGACCATCACCGTCAGAGTGCCCGCCTCTGCGCCGTTCGTACCACCGCTCACCGGGGCATCGGCAAAGTCCACCCCCTGGGCCTCCAGCCGTGCTGCGATGCGGACCGAAGCAGCGGGCTCGCCAGAGGTACAGTCAAGAAATAGTGCGCCTGTTTGAATTCCTGACAGTATTCCCTCGGGGCCTTCGAGGATTTGTTGCACCTCGCCCGAGTTTGGCAGGCAAGTGAGAAGGACATCGGCATTCTCGGCCGCCATCTGCGGGGTTTGTGCCACGCGCGCGGCATGCAGCTGAGCAAATTCGACCGCCCGCCTCGCGGTGCGATTCCATACCGTAAGCTCGTGACTGCGCGCCAAATGAGCCGCCATCGGGCGACCGATCGCACCCAGACCGAGGAAGGAGATTCGCATAAGTGGGCTAAGGCTAAGTGCGGGGGCACCGGCATGGTAGCCGGGTGAATGGCCGAGGGTAGATTTCCATGTCCGAGGAATGGAATTCACCGCTATTCGCCTGGAGGAAAAGTGAGGTCGTCAATTCTGAGCGGCGGGATGGTGCTTGGGCTGCTGGCGTTTGCCCTGGCCTGTGCCCCGAAGCAGCAAGCCGCAGAGAAGGCAGAAAACAAGGAGCCTGCGGAATCGAACGCACGGACTCTGGCCGTCATAGGGGGTCCGGGTTCCCATATCGAGGGAATCGCCGAACATGGCGGGAAGCTATACGTGGCGGACTGGAAGGACGCCGCGGTCTATCGCATTGATCCGGCGAATCCGGCGCCCACCCGGGTCGCCGTGCTTCCGGTACCGGGCGTCGGCATACTCGGCGTCGCGGCCGATGACGCCGGAAATCTCTATTTCGCTGTGCCCGATTCAGGCTTGGTGTTGAAGGTCGCCGCAGACCGGATTGGCGCGTCGGACTTCAGCGCCACCAAGGACGTTACGAAGTTCGCCACCGGCGCGAAGGGAGCCAACGGTCTCGCGTTCGACCGTTCGGGACATCTCTGGGTTGGTGGAGGAGACAGTCACGTCCTCTACCATGTAGGACCGAAGGGGGGAAAGGCGCAGGTCTTTGCGAAGGATTACTCCCCGATGAATTCCGACACCACTGTAGGCGTCCGGTCCTACACGGTGAACGGTGTGGCAGTGGACTCCAAGGGGCTCGTCTACACAGTGAACACCGGAACCGGCGAGGTGAGTCGGCTCGAGGTCAAGCCCGACTACAAGCCGGGCAAGATCGAGAGTTTCGTGAAGGATGACCGGCTGATGGGTGCCGACGGCGTGATCGTCGACGGGCAGGACAACCTCTGGATCGCCTGCAACATGCGAAACGCACTGGTGAAAGTGACCCAGACGGGAGAAATCACCGAAATCGCGGTCAATGGACCGGGTGGCCCGATGCACTTCCCGGCCGAGCTCAAGGCGGCCGGTAATGCAATCTATCTGGCGAACCTCAACATGCCCTGGGGGGCGAACGCCGGAGCGACCGACTCGAGCGCGAGTGTTGTGGAAGTGAAGCTTCCGTAGGGAGTCGGAGCATGGAGGCCTGATGGCTGCACGAACGCTGCATTTGGATCTGGACGCCTTCTTCGTCGAGGTGTGCCGGCAGCGTCACCCGGAGTTGCGAAACGTCGAGTTCCTGGTGGTCGGAGGCCGGCGAGAAGAACGGGGAGTCGTGCAGTCAGCCTCCTACGCGGCGCGGAAATTTGGAGTGCGGGCGGGGATGCCGATCGCGGAAGCCGCGCGACGCTGTCCTCAAGCCACCTTCTTCCGAGGGGCTTTCCGTCACTACCGCGACGCGTCGCGGGCGGTACTTGCTGTCCTCCGCAGGTATTCGCCCACGGTGGTAATGGCTTCTCTGGATGAGGCGTATCTCGATTTCACCGGGACAGAACGCATGTTTCCGATCTCCCTGTTGCCCGAAGCGGAGCGGATCCGGGACGCGGTGAAGCAGGAGACCGGACTCGACAGCAGCATCGGGATCGGCACCAATCGGATGATCGCCAAGCTGGCCTCGGATCAGGCCAAACCGAGGGGACTAATGGAGATTCGGGCGGGTTGGGAAGAAGGATTCCTGGCAGGACTCCCGCTTCGCGCGTTGCCAGGCGTAGGACCCAAGACGGCAGAGCGCTGGGCCGGCCTGGGTCTCACCGAAGTCCGCCAGATCCAGGAAATGGAGCTGGAGAACCTGCAGCGGATTCTGGGAGACGGTGCGCGCGAGCTTAAGCTCCGCGCACACGGACATGGGTCCTCCCGCCTCAGCGCGGATCGGCTCCCTCGCTCGGTGAGCAGGGAGACGACCCTTTCCCGCGATGCCACCGACAAGGGCCGGCTCGATCCGCTGCTGGCGCTTTTTGTGAGCCGGGTAGCGGGTCAGCTTCGGGAAGAAGGACTCGCCGCGCGCACCGTGGTCCTCAAGTTGCGGCACGGCGATTTCTACACCGTCACCCGCCGGCACACGCTGGACGAACCGACTTCTCTGGACAAGGAGATTCTGGTCGCCGCCCGGGCGTTGTTCGATCGCGCGTTTGAGGACGTGGTACGGAGGAAGAAGGGCGTCCGGCTGCTCGGTGTCGCGGCGACCAATATCGTGGAATCGGCCACCGAGGATCTCTTTGAGCCGGTCGAGCGTACAAGATTGCGGGAACTCACCACCGCGATAGATCAGGTGAGGAAGAAGTTCGGGTTTGATGCAGTAGCGACGGCGGAAACGCTGCCGCTCAGGAGACAGGAGCGGGAATGAGATGGATTCTGGCGGGCCTGGTGCTGGCGGCCGCAACAACGACAGAGGCGCAGGCACAGCTCGCGCTGACACCGCAGGAGATTTTGCAGGCCTGTCAGGCTGGGGATTACCCGGAATGCGTCCACTATGCGGATTTGCTCTCGGGCGGGCGCGGAGTGACCCAATCCAACGACGAGGCGGTGCGAATTCTGACTGGAACCTGTGACAACGGCTACGCACCTGCCTGCACTCAGCTGGGGATCTGGAACGAGTCAGGTGTTCAGATGAACCCGAACCGGGAACGGGCCAATTCCTATTTTCGCCGCGGTTGTGAGATGGGCTCGGCCGAAGGATGTGCCAGGCTTGGCACCTCCTACGAGCAAGGCACCGGGGTAATCCAGAACTCCACCAATGCGGTTTCCTACTATCGCCAGGCCTGCGGACTCGGCCGCCAGTCATCCTGCGTGAAGCTGGGTACGCTCTTTGAAAATGGCCAGGGAGTGAGTCAGGATCGCGGTCGAGCGGCGGCGCTCTACCTCCAGGCTTGCCAGGAGCTCGACGCCAACGGCTGTGTGCTGCTGGGGAACATGTACGAGAATGGGCGGGGAGTAGACCACGATCCGGATCGCGCGGCCGCGCTGTATCGCCGCGCCTGCGAAATCGGGAACGTCCAAGCCTGCCGCGTTCCGTTGCCGGGAGATCGGAGCACCTTCGAGAATCCCTGAGGCAGGCTAGCGGAAGTCTTTGGCCTCGAAACGGAGCCCCACGGTTCCCGAAGTCCGGTCCGCTTCGGGCCCCAGGTTCTGGAAGGTGGCGCGGGTCCCGGTGGGGGTGTAGGCCTGCACGGTGCTATTCAGGAAGAGCGGCCAGTAGCCGACGTGAGCTCGGGTGGTGCCGGGAGGTATCGAGCAATTGCAGTCGGCCGCGCCCGCCAACCCAGCGTTGATCGTCACACCGAGAGCACCCGAAGTCATATTGGTCACCAGCGGGGCGAACATCGGCATCGCTCCGGCGCCCGCGTCGACCAGCCGATTGAGCCGGCCGCGAGGCCTGGCCTCCGTGATCGTTCCCTGAACATCCACGCCCATCGGCTTCCCCGACGCCGATTGTGGACGCACCAGGAACCACTGTGCCGCCAGTGGTCGCCCCCGGCGGATTCTGACCGACGAGACCTCACCGGGCGCAATCTTGTAGGTCGCGCCATCTACCACGAGGTTGATCGGCTCGATCAGCTGATTCTCGACCGCCAGAACAGGGCCTCCGCGGGCAATCACCAGGAGTGCCGCCACGCCAAGCAGGAGCACCAGGAGCAGGAGCGCTGGCCACCGCCGTCCACTCTGAGCTGCCGGAGGCTTGCTGACGACCGTAGGGCCTCCTGCCGCCGGCCGTTCGTGGCTGGTGAGTAGTACGGTTGAATCCTGATTCTGAATTTTCTTGACAACCCGTTCGGCACTCACGGTGCCCTGTGGTCCGGTGCTCCGTCCGCTGTGGAGGGCTTCGGTCATGTCCGTGGCCGACTGGAAACGGTCGGCTGGACGCTTAGCCATTGCCCGTACAATCACGTTGGACAGCCACATCGGGATCCGGGCGTTCTTGGTCGTAGCGATCGGCACCGGCTCGCTCAGGTGCTTGCCGACGATTTCCTGAGACGATTCCCCTTCGTAGGGCGGCGTGCCGGTGACCATCTGGAAGAGGACCGCGCCCATGGCATAGAGATCGGACCGGGCGTCCACGTCGCCCTGCCCCAGCGCCTGCTCCGGGCTCATGTATTGCGGCGTCCCCACGACGAAACCGGTCTGAGTGAAGTGCGCCACCTCGCCGTCCACCCTCTTGGCAATCCCGAAGTCCACCAGCAGCGGGCGGCCGCTCGAGGCCTCGATCATCACGTTGTCGGGTTTGATGTCCCGATGAACCAGGCCGCTCTCGTGAGCGTGGGACAGGGCATCGAGCAAGGGCCGGGTCAGGGCGAGAGCGCGATCGGAATCCAGCGCCCCACGGGTTCGCAACAACTCGGCGAGGGACTGTCCCTCGACGAAGGGCATGGCGTAGTACACCAGCCCCTCGCCATCTCCCACGAAGTGAATCGCCAGAATGTTCGCGTGATTGAGCCGAGCAATTGCTCGCGCCTCGTGCTTGAAACGGTCCAGCATCCCGGCGGACCATGCGATGTCGGGCTTGAGTACCTTGACCGCAAGTCGCCGCTGGAGGTCCTTGTCCCAGACTTCATACACCTCGGCGAAACCACCCTGCCCCAGCAGGCGGCGGACCTCGTACTTCTGACCCAGCGCCCGGGCGAGGCGTTCCTGTACCGGCACGTCGGTCGCGAACGACGTCGCCGCTGCAGCTGCTCCTGGATGCCCCTTGCCACAGCCGGGACAGAAGTTGGCCGTCGCAGGGATAGGAGTGCGACAGGTAGGACAGGGTATTTCAGGGGGCATAGACTGGAATCTGGGGGTGGGCGCCGGTCGGTGGTAGGGAGGGCGGCCTGCTGTCTCTCCCGACGTCGCTTGTCGCCTGTCACCGGTCGCCTGTAATTTGAAACCACCTCTCCAGTGGCTCGCGATATGACCGCAGCGCGCCCGCACCGGCTCACCCTCGGCGGGAAGGTTCATGGTGGCACCGTCATGAAGTCGATCGAGCAGGCGGACAGCAGCTGTGCCTGACCAGCGTCACGTAGGTGTGCTCGTCTTCGACGAGGCCGAGGTGCTCGATGTGGCCGGCCCCTTCGAGGTGTTCTCGATTGCCGGCCGCCGGAGCGGCATTCAACCGTTCAACGTGTCGCTGGTCGGAATCGGCAAGGGAGCCGTCACCATGCGGGGTGGGTTCATGGTGGAGCCGAAGTACACGATCCACACGGTCCCTCACATCGATGTGCTGCTGATCCCCGGGGGATATGGCACCCGACGCGAGCTCGATAACCACGCCCTGCTGGGATGGATCAGAGGCCGCGCGGCTGAAGCCGAGTTGCTGATCTCGGTGTGTACCGGCTCGCTCTTGCTCGCAAAGGCAGGATTGCTCGACGGGCTCGCAGCCACCACTCATCATGGTGCGCTCAACCTCTTACAGGACCTCGCCCCCTCCACCAGGGTAGATGGCCGCGAGCGTTTCATCGATAACGGCAAGGTGATCACCGCAGCCGGAGTCTCGGCCGGAGTGGATATGGCGCTGCATGTGGTGGAGCGGCTCCTGGGCGAGGAGCTGGCGGAGGAAGCCGCGCACTATATGGAGTGGCATTGGGACCGGAGCGTGGACCATTTGACCGATCAGGGGGTCTAACCGATGTAACGCATTGCGGCGCCACGATTTATTCGATGGCACATGGCAGAGTTGGCGACCTATGACCCGAAACCGCACCCGACATCCGGTGCGGTTTTGTCATTCAGCCCATCAACATTTGTGGAAATATTCAGCAAAAAGTGCATAAGTGGAGTCAATAGTTTGCAATAACTGCACGTTTTGCTTGACACTTTGCAAACCCATCGTTACTCTAACACCCAGGCGGAAGGAAGAGGGTCACACCCTGAGATTTTTCTCCGGAGCCGTGGGACTTTCACTCCCGCGCCCGACCTCCGCATCGGAGGTCACCACCCAACGATGCTGGCTGGGGCGAGCATTCTTTTTTTCTGGATCGGCGAACGACTTCCGCGTACCCTCCACCTCTGGACGACATCCATGGCCGCAACCACCAAACCCACAGCCGCCAAGCCTCGCTCGGCTGGCGAGCTGAAGCGCATCACCGACCTGATCAAAGAGCGCGGGATCAAGGTCATCGACGTCAAGTTCACCGACCTTCCAGGCACCTGGCAGCATTTCTCGATTCCCGCGGAGACGCTCGACGAGGACATGGTGAGGGAGGGGCTGGGTTTCGACGGTTCGTCGATCCGCGGGTTCCAGGCGATCAACGAGAGCGACATGCTGCTCATCCCGGACCTCTCGACCGCGTTTGTGGATCCGGTGCTGGAGGTGCCCACACTTTCGATCATCTGCGACATCTACGACCCGATCACCCTGGAGCCGTACTCGCGGGATCCGCGCTTCATCGCCTTCAAGGCCGAGGAGTACCTGAAGACCACGGGGATCGCGACTGCCTCGTACTGGGGGCCCGAAGCCGAGTTCTTCATCTTCAACTCGGTTCGGTTCGACCAGAACGCGCACGAAGGCTACTACCACATCGACTCGGATGAGGGCATCTGGAACTCCGGCCGGAATGGAACGCCGAATGCCGGTCACCGGCCGAGGCACAAGGAAGGCTATTTCCCGGTACCGCCGGTGGACCGGCTCCAGGATGTCCGCAGCAAGATCATGTTGGCGCTGATCGCGGCGGGCGTGCCGGTCGAGGTGCAGCATCACGAGGTGGGGACCGCCGGCCAGGCGGAAATCGATTTCCGCTTTGGCCCGCTGGTGCAGACCGCCGACCGGCTGTTGACCTACAAGTACATCGTCAAGAACGTCTGCCACAACCTGGGTCTGACGGCGACGTTCATGCCCAAACCGCTCTTCGGCGACAACGGCTCAGGGATGCATTGCCATCAGTCGCTCTGGAATGACAGCACTCCCCTGTTCTTCGACAAGAAGGGCTACGCGCTCCTTTCCGACACGGCGCGCTGGTATATCGGCGGTCTCATCGCCCACGCGCCGGCGCTACTCGGCCTCTGCGCTCCCACCACCAACAGCTACCGGCGGCTGGTGCCGGGTTTCGAGGCGCCGGTCAACCTGATGTACTCGCAGCGGAACCGGTCCGCGATCTGCCGGATCCCGACTTATTCCGACAACCCCAAGGCTCGGCGAGTCGAGTTCCGGGCCCCTGATCCCTCCTGCAATCCCTATCTCGCCTTCTCCGCGATGCTGATGGCCGGACTGGATGGGGTGAAGCGGAAGATCGAGCCGCCCAAGCCGATCGATGAGGATCTTTACGAGCTGCATGACGATCGGAAGGCGACCATCAAGACCGTGCCCGGCTCGCTCTCCGAGGCCCTCGACGCGCTGGAGAAGGATCACGCCTTCCTCCTCGAGGGCGACGTCTTCACGCCGGACGTGATCGATACCTGGATCTCGATGAAGCGGGAGAAGGATGTGGCACCGGTCTCACTGCGGCCGCATCCGTATGAGTTCTTCCTGTACTATGACGCGTGAGGGGTAGAAGCCGTTAGCCGTTCGCGTTAGAAAAAGCCGTAGGCCATGAGTTCCAACACTCGAGGCCTACGGCTTTTTGCTGATGGCAGACGGCTGACGGCTCTAGACCGGCTCCGGCACTGCGGGTGTGACGGCGGCCTCATCCCGCTCGCCGGTCCGGATGCGATGCACCTGCTCGACGTCCAGGACGAACACCTTTCCATCTCCCACCTCTCCGGAGCGGGCGGAGCCAAGGATGGCACGGGTGGTGATGTCCACGAAGGAATCGGAGACGCCGATCTCCAGTCGGACCTTCTCCTGCAGCCCCAATTTCACTGTGGTTCCACGATAATTCTCCACCCGCTCGGTCTCCCCGCCGTGTCCCATGACTCGGGACACGGTCAGCCCACGGACTTCGGCGTGGTAGAGCGCCTCCAGGACGTTGTTGAGACGATCGGGGCGGATGATCGCGATGATGAGTTTCATGATTTGGCCTCGATGGTCAGCGTGCGACAGGCTGAGGAGTGAGTTTGGGAGCCGGCGCGGGGACCTCGACTTCGGGCAGCACCAGAATGGAGCCTTCGCCGCTGCTGTAGGCTTCTTCCCCGTGCTGGGTCACGTCCAACCCCAGGCCCTCGAGAGGAGTCGCCACCCGGAGCGGAGCCACCAGGGCCAGCAGCTTCAGAATGACGAAGGTCATGATGCCGGCATATGCCATCGAGGCGAATGCGGCGATGGCCTGAATGCCCAGCTGTGAAGGATTGCCCCCGAGCAGTCCATCGGTTCCGCCCCACGCCTTGAGGGCGAACACACCGGTGAGAAGGGCGCCGGTGAGGCCTCCGATGCCATGACCGGCAAACACGTCGAGCGAATCGTCGAGGCGGGTACGGGAACGGAGCACGATGGCGAAGTAGCTCGGGAACGCCGCGATCGCGCCGAGGGTTAGTGCGCCCAGCGGGCTCACGAATCCGGCTGCCGGCGTGATGGCCACGAGACCCACGACGATGCCCGTCGCGCCACCCACCGCCGTTGCGTGGCCAGTCCGGAACGAGTCGAGGCCCACCCACACCATCAAGGTGGCCATCGGCGCCAGGAAGGTGTTGACGAAGGCGAGTGCGGCCGAGCCGTTCGCGGCCAGGGCGCTTCCTCCGTTGAAACCGAACCAGCCGAACCAAAGCAGGCCGGCGCCGAGCAGCGTGAAGGGCACGTTATGCGGCAGAATGGCCTGGCGGGCGTAGTCCTTCCGCGCCCCCAGCACACTTGCCGCGACGAGGGCCGAGATACCGGCGTTGATGTGCACGACGGTGCCGCCGGCGAAGTCCAGGGTGCCTAGTTTGCCCAACCAGCCTCCACCCCAGACCCAGTGCGCGACAGGACCGTAAACGACGATGGTCCAGATGCAGAGGAAAGCGACGTAGGGACCGAACCGCATCCGCTCGACAATGGCTCCCGAGATCAGGGCCGCAGTGATGATGGCGAAGGTTCCCTGGAAGGCCATGAAGAGCACATGCGGGATTGTCCCTTTGGGCTCGACGCCGACTCCGTTCAGGAACGCGTTCTGGAAGGAGCCCAGGAATCCGTTGCCCTCGGCGAATGCCTCGCTGTACGCGACGAGAGCCCAGGTGACGCCGACGGCCCCGAGGGCCACGAAGCTCATCATCATTGTGTTGAGCGAGTTCTTGGAACGGACCAAGCCACCATAAAAGAAGGCAAGCGCGGGTGTCATCAGCAGCACGAGCGCTGTGGACGTCAGCATCCAGGCCGTGTCGGCCGGAACGATTGTTGGCTGCGCATCCTGCACCATGGCGAGCAACGGGAGAGTCATGGCGGGGGCCTCGTAAGGGTGGCGAGAGGGTCGGTAACCGGGCGACTGCATAATTAATACGGCTTGAGCGAGGGCCGCGCAAGACTGATGATCACAGAATCATGCAGAAATTGCAGAGCGTAAGATGCACTACTGCAAGTATACACACATTCATGCATATTTTAGCTCTATTTTGTGCTTTGATTGCATGATCTGCGCATCAGTATGATGCAGGATCGGAGCGGTGCCACCGCCCTGTCCAAGCGGGGTAGCAACTCGTATGTTTATGCGGTTGAGTAGCTTAGCTCCATCCTTCCGGGCCTCATGAGCGATAAATCCGAACCCCAGAACCGCCGCTCCCGCCTCATCACCCAGGGCGTGCAACGGTCCCCCAACCGCGCGATGCTCCGCGCCGTCGGATTCGGCGACGGGGACTTTGAGAAGCCCATCGTCGGCATCGCGAACGGCTATAGCACCATTACTCCCTGCAATGCCGGCCTGAATGTTCTGGCGGACAGGGCGGACAGGGCGGTGAAGGCGGCGGGCGCAATGCCTCAAATGTTCGGCACCATCACCGTGAGCGACGGGATCTCCATGGGAACTGAGGGGATGAAATACTCCCTGGTTTCCCGTGAAGTCATCGCCGATGCGATCGAGACCGCCTGTGGTGCCGAATCGATGGATGGGGTCGTGTGCGTCGGCGGCTGCGACAAAAACATGCCGGGCGCCATGATCGCGATGGCCCGAATGAACATCCCGGGAATCTTCGTCTACGGCGGCACCATCAAGCCGGGACATCTCCACGGGCAGGATCTTACCGTCGTGAGCGCCTTCGAGGCGGTGGGTCAGCACAGCGCGGGAAAAATCGGAGACCAGGAGCTGCTCGACATCGAGCGGCACGCTTGTCCCGGCAAGGGCTCCTGCGGCGGAATGTTCACCGCCAACACCATGTCGTCGATCTTCGAGGCAATGGGTATGAGCCTGCCCTACTCATCGACCATGGCGGCGGAAGACGGCGAGAAGGCGGAGAGTGCCGCGGAATCGGGTCGCGTCCTGGTCGAGGCGATCAAAGCCCAGCTCCTCCCGCGCCAGATCCTCACTCGACAGGCATTCGAAAACGGGATTGCCGTATGCATGGCGCTGGGCGGCTCGACCAACGCCGTGCTTCACCTTCTCGCCATCGCCCACGCGGCGGAGGTCCCCCTCTCGCTCGACGATTTCGAAATGATTCGCGCGAAAGTGCCTGTGCTGTGCGACCTCAAGCCCTCGGGCCGCTTCGTCGCGACCGATCTGCACCAAGCGGGCGGCGTTCCCCAGGTGATGAGGATTCTTCTCGCCAACGGAGTGCTGCACGGCGGCGAGCGAACTATTACCGGGAAGACGGTCGCAGAAGTCCTGGCAAAGGTTCCGATCGAGCCTCGTGGGGATCAGCAGGTGATTCGCCCGTGGAGCCGGCCGATCTACCCGCAAGGTCATCTCGCGATTCTTCGAGGTAACCTCGCGGCCGAAGGCGCGGTCGCAAAAATCACTGGCGTCAAGCAAGGCAAACTGACCGGGCCCGCTCGGGTGTTCGAATCCGAGGAGGATTGCCTCGAAGCGATCCTCGCCAGCCGCATCAAGGCGGGCGACGTCCTGATCATCCGCTACGAGGGCCCGCGCGGTGGGCCGGGAATGCGAGAGATGCTGTCTCCAACCTCCGCAATCATCGGCGCGGGACTGGGTGATTCGGTCGGGCTCATTACCGATGGGCGCTTCTCGGGAGGCACCTTCGGGATGGTGGTTGGACACGTGGCGCCAGAGGCGGCGATGGGCGGAACGATTGCCCTGGTCCAGGAAGGCGATTCGATCACCATCGACGCCGAGCAACGTCTGCTCAGCCTGAACGTCCCGGATCCGGAAATCGTGCAACGTAGGAAGGCGTGGACTGCTCCACCGCCGCGCTATCGGAGAGGCGTGCTGGCCAAGTACGCACGGCTGGTGTCGAGTGCCAGCCTGGGTGCTGTGACGGATCGGCTGGATGGGTGAGATATGAGAACGGGGCGCCTTGATGGCGCCCCGTCACTATTCACGTTCCTCAGGCCTCGATCTCCTTTAGACGATCCCCGAACCGCAAGACCTAATCGGCAACATCACCGTGAATTTCAGCATCTGGTCCGGCAGGCTCGCCAAATCTTCGTCGGTCAACTGCGGAGCCCGCTCGGCCACTGAACGCCGCAGCTCCTCCTCGTAGGGTCGCTGAATCTCCCGCGCGCATTCCTCGCAGAAATAGCCTTCGACCGTGCCGAACAGGCTCAGGAAGGCGGGACGACCGTCGCGCTCGAGGGCAGGGCGCTGGAAACACTGCTGGCACTTCATTTCAGGACCTCCGGTGTCGGTTGACGCTCCTGCGGAGGAGCGGCACCAGCACGACGAAGCCGGAGTCCCAAATGTTGCAGATTTCACCGCACGGGGGTTTCGGCGAGCTCCAGCTCCCCCAGGACGCGGTTTCCCATCTCTCGGGTCGAAAGTGATTTCCGGCCCTTCGCCGCGATGTCCCGTGTCCGGGCGCCGCCCTCCAGAACCCGTGACACCGCCGCCTCGACGCCCGCCGCCGCCTCATGAGCGCCGCCCGAATGCCGGAGCAGGAGTGCGGAGGACAGAATGGCGCCGATCGGATTGGCGATACCCTGCCCTGCAATGTCCGGGGCCGAGCCGTGGATCGGTTCGTAGAGACCGACTCCGTCGCCCAAGGATGCGGAAGGGAGCATGCCGAGGGATCCGGTGAGGACCGCGGCCTCATCGCTCAGGATATCGCCGAACATGTTTTCGGTGACCAGCACGTCGATTGAGGAGGGGTTACTCACGAGCCGCATCGCGGCGAAATCCACGTACGCGTGCTCGAGCGAGACGTCCGGGTAATCGTGGGAAATCTCGGTCACCACCCGCCGCCAGAGCTGTGAGGTCTCCAGCACGTTGGCCTTGTCCACCGACAGGACCTGCCTACGACGGAGTCGGGCGGCCTCAAACGCCAGACGAGCGACGCGCTCGATCTCGCTCCTGGTGTACCGTAGCGTGTTGATCGCTTTCTCCCCGTCGAGACCTCTCGGCTCTCCGTAGTACAAGCCGCCGGTCAATTCCCTGACGATGAGAAGGTCGGTCCCTGCGAGGCGTTCCGGCTTGAGTGGCGAGTGCACCGCCAAGGCCGGATGCACCGCGACGGGGCGCAGGTTGGCGTACACGCCGAGCAGCGCACGAAGGGCGAGCAGCCCGGTCTCGGGCTTGAGATGGCGCGGAGCAGAATCGAGCGAAGGATCTCCTACCGCACCCAGAAGCACCGCGTCGGCACGCGCAACCGCGTCGCGCGTCGTTCGCGGGAAGGGATCACCCTCGTCCTGCACACCGGCAGCGCCGATCAGGTGGTGGGAAGTGACCAGGTGAATCCCAAAGCGTTCCGCCGCGGCAGCCAGCACCCGTTCGGCCTCGGCTGTTACCTCGGGGCCGATCCCGTCGCCCGGAAGGATCGCAACGTGCACGATGTCAGTGTTCCAGGAGGTGGTGCAGTCGAACCCGACGCCGCTCGAACTCCAGGATCTCCGGCTCCAGCTTGAGCGTCCGGCCAATCTCGTCGAGTCCCTCGAGCAACGCCTCCCTCCGATACTGGTCGAGGGTGAAGTCGGCATTGAACCCCGTGTCGTCCCGAACACGCAGGCCGACCAGATCCACCGTCAGCGTGTAGGAACCCGGCGAGGCTGCTTCGCGACGAAACAACTCGGCCATCTCGTCGGGCTTGAGGATCACCGGCAGAATTCCGTTCTGACAGCAATTGCTGAAGAAGATGTCGGCGAAGCTCTCGCTCAGAATCGCCCGGAAGCCATACTCGCCCAGGGCCCAGGGCGCATGCTCGCGCGAGGAACCGCACCCGAAATTGGGGCCGGCGACAAGAATGGTCGCTCCTGCGGCCTTTGGCCGGTTCAGCTCGAAATCGGGATTGAGTGATCCGTCGGACCGGTAGCGCCAGTCGAAGAACAAGGCGGGCCCGAACCCCGTCCGCTCAACCCGTTTCAGGAACTGCTTCGGGATGATCTGGTCGGTGTCGACATTGGCCCGTGGGATCGAGGCGACGGAACCGGTGTGGGTGGTGAAGGGCGTCATGTCAATTGGCAAATTGAAAATTGAAGATTGAAAATTGGCTGAGGTTTCGGTCGAAGATCTCTCATGAAGATTGGTCCGGACGATCAACCAGTTCTCAATTTGAAATTTTCAATTTTCAATCGGCTCCAACCAGCTCCTCAGCAAATTCCCACTTCCGCACGTCTGTAATATGCCCGCTGATCGCGGCGGCGGCGGCCATGGCGGGGCTCATGAGGTGAGTTCGACCGCCGCTCCCCTGCCGCCCCTCAAAGTTCCGGTTCGAGGTGGCGGCGCAGCGCTCGCCGCTCGCGAGAATATCCGGATTCATGCCGAGGCACATCGAGCATCCCGCGTTGCGCCATTCGAAACCCGCAGCGGTGAAGATCCGGTCGAGCCCTTCCCGCTCCGCCTGGGCTTTCACCTGCATCGATCCCGGCACGACGAGGGCCCAAACGTGGGAGGCCACTCGGCGACCTCTCACGATGCGGCTGGCTTCCCGAAGGTCCTCGATCCTGGCATTGGTGCAGCTCCCGATGAACACTCGGTCGATGCGGAGCCCATCGAGCGGAGTGCCGGGGTCCAAGCCCATGTAGGTAAGCGCTCGGGTGGCATCGCGTCGAGCAGTTTCGCCGCTGAGTTTCGAGGGATCGGGTACCGCCTCGGTAACGGACGTCACCATTCCCGGATTGGTCCCCCAGGTGACTTGAGGAGCAAGCTTGGAAGCATCGATCGTTACCCGCGTGTCGTATTGGGCCCCGGGATCGGTCGTGAGACTGCTCCAGTAATCAACCGCCCGACTCCAGGCCCGGCCGCGTGGGGAGCGAGGGCGACTCATCAGATACATGAAGGTCGTTTCGTCTGGTCCGATCATGCCGGCCCGGGCACCGGCCTCGATGGACATGTTGCACACGGTCATCCGGCCTTCCATCGAGAGCGCCCGGATCGCTTCGCCGGTGTACTCGATGACGTGGCCGGCCGCGCCACCGATTCCGATCTCTCCGATCAGGGCCAGGATGAGATCCTTGGCGCCGATGCCAGGGCCAGGTCTGCCGGTAAACCGGACCTCCATGGTCTTAGGCCGCGCGACCCGAATGGTCTGGGTTGCCAGCACATGCTCCACATCCGTTGTTCCAATGCCGAAGGCGAAGGCACCGAAGGCACCGTGAGTGGAAGTGTGGGAGTCTCCGCAGACGATCACCCGGCCTGGCTGGGTCAACCCCAGCTCGGGCCCGATCACGTGGACAATCCCCTGGTGCGGCGATTCGAGGCCAAACAGCTCGATGCCGAAATCGGCGGCGTTCTTGAGCAGCAACTCCACCTGGCGCCGCGACACCGAATCCGCAATCGGCAGCGCGCGGTCCGTCGTGGGGACGTTATGGTCGACCGTCGCGAGCGCGAGATCGGGCCGGCGCACGGCCCGTCCCTCGCGCCGCAGTCCTTCGAATGCCTGGGGCGAGGTGACTTCGTGGACCAGGTGGAGATCCACGTACAACAGGGCCGGCCCGCCGTACTCCTGGTGGACGACGTGGGAAGACCAGACCTTGTCGAAGAGCGTCCGGGGCATGGCTAGTGACGAGGACTGAGGACTGAGGACTGAGTGACCGTCACTAGCGACTCGCTCCGGCTGGCTGAACAGTCTTCGCTGTCCCGACTTTTTCCTCAGTCCTCAGTCCTTTCCCCTCACCCCTGACCTTCCCTTCCTCCGACCAGGGCATCATCGCCCTCAGCTTTGCGCCTACCTGTTCGATCCCGCTTTCCCGCGCCTGTTCCCGTAGCTGGGCAAAGTTTGCACCGCCCGCACGGCACTCGGCCAGCCATTCCTTCGCGAAGGCGCCACTTTGGATGTCGGCCAGGATCTTCCGCATTTCCTGGCGAGTCTGTTCCGTGATGATCCGGGGGCCCCGCGTGTAGTCGCCGTATTCCGCGGTGTCGCTGATCGAATACCGCATGAACTTGAGCCCGCCTCGATACATGAGGTCCACGATCAGCTTGAGCTCGTGGAGGCACTCGAAGTACGCCATCTCGGGCTGGTAGCCGGCCTCTACTAACGTGTCGAACCCGGCTTTCACGAGCGCCGTGGCCCCGCCGCACAAGACCGCTTGCTCGCCGAAGAGGTCCGTTTCAGTCTCTTCCCGGAAGGTCGTCTCGATGACACCGGCACGGGTGCAACCGATACCGGAGGCGTAGGCGAGCGCATTGGCGAGCGCCTCACCGCTCGCATCCTGGTGCACCGCGACGAGCGCCGGCACACCCCGCCCCGCCTCGTACTCGCTTCGTACAAGGTGACCCGGAGACTTGGGGGCGATCATGCTCACATCCACATTCTTCGGGGGCACCACCTCTCCGAAGTGGATGTTGAACCCGTGAGCAAACATCAGGGTTTTCCCTGCGCCTAACCCAGGCGTGACGTCCACCTCGTACACCGCGCGACCGTCCTGATCGGGAACGAGGATCATGATGGTGCCGGCCGCACGTGCAGCATCCGCGACAGGACGAACATCGAGCCCTGCCGCCTTGGCCTTCTCCCACGACGCGCCACCTGGCCGGAGGCCGATGATGACCTTGGCTCCACTCTCTTTGAGGTTGAGCGCGTGGGCGTGGCCCTGGCTGCCATAGCCGATGATGGCAAAGGTCCGGTCTTTGAGTCTGGTCCGATCCGCATCGGAATCGTAGAACACGCGCGGACCCTGCTGGGAATCGGTCATTAGTCGTCTCGCAATGTGAGGACTGATTGATATCGCTCGGAGTCAACATCAGGTATCGACCGAGTCTCAAACCCGGCCGACGTGGTTCCCGGCCTGCTCACCGCGACGGTACCGCTGCGAGCCACATCGATGATGCCGAAGGGCTCCAGTGCACGAATCAGGGAGAGCACCATGGGACCAGGGCCGGTCACCTCCAGCAGGGCCTCGTCACGACTCTCCTCGAGCACGGTCGCGCCGAAACGGCCCGCGGTGTCGAGCACTTCGGCATATCGGCCTGTCGTCCGCACCCTGATCAAGGCGAGTTCGCGGCAGGCCACCGAGGCCTCCGGTTCCGCTGCCGCACCCCGGACACCGATCACCTTTCGGAGTTGGCGGACCAGCCGGTCGACCGAAGCCTCGTCCGCCCGCACCACGATGGTGACCCGCGCTACTCCGGCCTCGTGCCCCGAGCCGATCGAGAGGCTTTCAATCGCGAGATTGCGCCGGCGCACGACTCCCACCAGCCGGTTGAACGCGAGGAATTCGTCTTCCAGGCCGACGCAGATGCTGTAGGCGGCAGACGAGGTCACGAGGAGGCGAGCGGTGCGGGTTCCGATTCGATCGGCTCGGACAGCGTCGCGCCGGGCGGAATCATTGGAAAGACATTCGCTTCCTGCTCGATCACGAACTCGACCAGGGCGGGGCCAGGGTCGCGCAACGCGCGGGCGACTGCTTCCTCAATCTGTCGCGCGTGTTCGACGCGGTAGCCGGCGATGCCGTACGCCTCCGCGAGACGTACGTAGTCCGGGCTCCAGATGGGTGTCGCCGAGTAGCGGCGGCCATGGAAGAACTGCTGCCACTGCCGCACCATGCCGAGGTATCCGTTGTTGAAGATGGCCATCTTCACCGGAATCTTTTCCTGCACCATGGTGGCGATCTCCTGCATGTTCATCTGAAACCCGCCGTCACCCGAGATGGCCCAGACCGGCCGGTCGGGCCGTGCGAAGTGCACTCCAATCGCCGCGGGGACCGCGAACCCCATCGTGCCGAGTCCGCCGGACGTGATGTGACTGTTGCGGGTATTGTAAGGATAGAGCTTGGCCACCCACATCTGGTGCTGACCCACATCGGAGACGACGGTGCAATCGGGCCCGCTCATGTCACGAATGCCGGTAAGGATGCCTTCGGGAGACAGCTCCCCGCGATAGCTCTCATTGCGCGCCCGGGTGAAGGCGAGAATCTCGTCGTGCCAGGCGTCACAGCGACGGGGGGCCACGAGCGCCGACAGGCGACTCGTGAGATCCCTGGCATCGCCGACCAGTCCCAGTGCAACGGGGACGTTTTTCCCGATCTCCGAGGGATCGAGCTCGATGTGAATGATCCGGGCGCGGGGAGCGAATCCAGCCGTGTTGCCAGTCACCCGGTCGTCGAAGCGGAGTCCGATGCCGATGATGAGGTCGGCGTGCTGGATCGCGCGGTTGACGTGTACTTCGCCGTGCATGCCCGGCATGCCCAAATGCAGGCGATGACTCTCGGGAAATGCGCTGATACCGAGTAATGTCGTGATCACCGGGATGTCGGTCTTCTCGGCGAGGGCCAGCACCGCATCGTAGGCGCTGGCGAGTATCACCCCGTGACCTACCATGAGAAGCGGACGCTCCGCTTCCCCAATGAGCCGGGCGGCTTCCTGCAGCGCGGCGACCCCTGCGGCCGCCTCGCGATGCTTGCCATCCGAGGACACCGCCGTCGCTCCCTCACTCCAGTCGATCTTCTGGTTCTGGACATCTTTCGGGATGTCGATCAGCACGGGCCCGGGCCGTCCTGCGGTGGCAACCGCGAAAGCCTCGCGCAGCTTGGGAGCGAGTTCGGTGACGTCGTTGATGGCGGCGCTGTGCTTCGTGATCGGCAGGGTAATGCCGATGATATCGGTCTCCTGAAAGGCATCGCGACCGATCATGGCCCGCGGTACCTGGCCGGTGATTGCCACGACCGGTGAGCTGTCCATCTGGGCCGTGGCGAGTCCGGTCACCAGGTTGGTGGCGCCGGGTCCCGAAGTCGCGACACAGACGCCCGGGCGGCCGGACGCACGCGCATAGCCATCAGCCGCGTGAGCCGCCGCCTGTTCATGGCGCATCAACACGTGCCGAAGCTCAGGGAACTCCGGCAGCGCGTGATAGAACGGCATGATCGCGCCACCCGGATACCCGAAGATCAGGTCCACCCCCTGCTCTCGGAGCAGGCGGCAGAGGAGCTGGGCGCCGGTGAGTTGGTCAGCCATGAGCGCTCGTACAAATGGTCATAGGTCGTGGGTCGTGGGTCGTGAGTCCCGGATCGCAGAGTCCCGAGCGGCCAAGCAGGGACTCATGACCCATGACTCAAGACCTGAGACCACTACACGCCCCACAAGTACACCGAATTCAGCGACGACGCCTCGAGCACTTCAGCGTGCCGCTCCTTGTTGAGCGAATGCACCAGGGCCCGGGCACTCGCCTCCACGATGTCGGTCGAGGCACCCTGACCCGTCATGGTCTTCCCACCAATCCGCGCCTGGAGGAACACCTGACCCACCGAATCCCGGCCCGGAGTGACCGAGCGAAGTGACAGGCTCATCACCTCGACCGGGCGATCGAGGATCTCGCTGATCGCGCTGAAGGCCGCCGCGATTGGCCCGTCTCCATTTCCCCGCGCAACTCGCTCCCCCGCCCAGGGTCCGGTCATCTGGACCTCCGCCTCGGCAGGCACGCTGCCGCAGACGACCCGGAGCTTGGTGATGTGGTATTCCTCCGGCGCGTCGTGGAAACTCTCGTGCACCAGTGCCAGCAGGTCTTCGTCGAGAATCTCCCGCTTGCGATCGGCCAGCCGGATGAAATCCTGATAGATCTCCTGGAGCTGACGGTCGTCGAGCTGGTAGCCCAAGTCGCGATAGCGCCGTTCGAGCGCGTGGCGACCGGAATGCTTGCCGAGCACGAGAGTCGAGTGAGGTATCCCGACCGCTTCGGGCTTGATGATTTCGTAGGTGAGCCCGTTCTGCAGTATCCCGTGCTGATGAATCCCCGCCTCGTGGGCAAAGGCGTTGCGGCCCACGATCGCCTTGTTGGGCTGCGGGAAGCTTCCGGTCAGGTAGGAGAGGAGCTGGCTGGTCCGGTAGATCTCCCGCGGATCCACGTTGCAGCGGAACGAGGCGACCTGAGGCCGGGTACGGCAGGCCATCACGATCTCCTCGAGTGCCGCGTTCCCTGCCCGTTCGCCGATCCCGTTGACAGTGCACTCGACCTGTCCAGCGCCGGCCTCGATCGCGGCCAGCGAATTGGCGACCGCGAGGCCCAGATCATCGTGACAGTGCGCGCTGAAGATGACCCGCTCGCTTCCGGGGACGCGTTCGCGCACTGTGCGGAACATCGAGGCGTACTCCGAAGGCAGGGCGTATCCCACCGTATCGGGCAGGTTGATGGTCGTCGCGCCTTCCGCGATGGCCATTTCCACTATCTGGCAGAGGTAGTCGAGATCGGTCCGGCTGGCGTCTTCGGCCGAGAACTCGACGTCGTCGGTGTAGCTCCGCGCCTGGCGAATGGACTGGCGCGCCAGCTCGAGGGCCTCTTCTCGGGTCAGCCTGAGCTTATGCTCGAGGTGAAGGTCCGAGGTCGAGATGAAGATGTGGAGCCGGGGACGTGCGGCATTACGGATCGCATCGCCGGCGAGCGAGATGTCCTTCGCATGACAGCGCGCGAGCGCCGCCAGTACCGGGCGCCGGATTTCGCTGGTGATCTCCTGCACGCTGCGGAAGTCGCCCTCCGAGGCGGCGGGAAACCCGGTCTCGATGACATCGACCCCAAGAGCATCGAGCTGGCGGGCGAGGCGAAGCTTCTCCTCGGGCGTCATGGTGTTGCCTGGGGCCTGTTCCCCGTCCCGCAGGGTCGTGTCGAAAATCAGGACGTCCTTCAGCATTGCGTCTCTCGTCTCCTTAAAGGCCAAAAAGAAAACCGCGGACCTTTTCGGGGTCCGCGGCGGGAAGGGCTCGATGTTTATCGACTACGTTGCTTGCCCGTAAACGCCGCGATCCCCGCCGAGGCCCCTAAGGAGGACCAGGACGAGGCTAATAAGGACCAGGAGCAGCAGGGACGACATGTGAGGCATCAGGCTCCGTCGCAGGGCAACATTATGCAACCGATGACTGGTAGCCTACGAGTCTCGCGGCGATAAGTCAAGCGACTGACGGACCCGACCGGAAACTGGCGCCGGGTTAGCTATCCGGGGCGGATCCGAAAGCATGCCCCATTGAAGGACAAAGTGGCCGGTGACCAGCGCGTTATTTCGGGCTGAGGTCGAGGTTCTCGGGTTGGGTAGGCTCGGCCCTTCGGAGCGATATTCACTTTATCGGGCGGGGCCCCCAAGCATGCCGGGCGGGTGTTCCGGTGATGGAACGCACACTCGGCCATTAGGCCGGCAGCGATACCGATCAGCTCGTCGCATCACAACCGATCCGCCCTGGACTGAAATCCTCATACCATCGCCTTCGGCACCAAAACCGGCCATTGACCGGCCAACCAGTGCGCCGTATAATTATTCACATGAGCCGTCGCAACGCCCGAAACGCTAATCCGGTCGCCATGGCCGCCCTTACCAAGGGGTGGGGGCCGGGATAGCGCGTGTGTGTGAACCGAACCTGTCCCGGCCCGCCCTCCAAATGAGCGCGGGCCTTTTTTCTTGCACCACAGGAGCGCCATGAACCCCACCAAGTCGAGCCGAACGGTCGGACTCCAATCGCTTCGGGAGCACGATGCCTGCGGAGTAGGCTTCATCGCCTGCGCCACGGGCGAGCGCTCTCACACCGTGGTGAAAATGGCGCTCCAAGCTCTCGGGCGAGTGGCCCATCGCGGGGCAGCTTCGACTGACAACTCGGGCGATGGTGCGGGTCTTCTCACTCAGATCCCCACCCGATTCTTCTATCGGGAGGGCTACAGACTTGGCCTTGGTGTTCAACCAGGATTCCCCTTCGCCGTGGGCGCCTTTTTCCTGCCGCGCGAAGCCTCGGCACTCGCCCCAGCCATCGACCTGATCGAACGGGTGGCGCTTCAGAACGGCCTTCCGCTCCTGGGGTGGCGAGATGTTCCGGTCGAACCCACAGCACTCGGCCCCCTCGCTCGGCAGACCTGCCCGGTCATTCGACAGATCTTCCTGGGGCGGCCCGCAGTGGACGATGATGACGCATGGGAACGCATTCTCTATCTCGCGAGGCGGGACATCGAGCGGGAGGCGAGAGCGAGGGGACTCAATGACCTTTACGTTTGCTCCCTCTCCTGCCGCACCATCGTGTACAAGGCGCTACTGGTAGGCACTCAGCTCGCGACCTTTTACACCGATCTCCGCTTCCCGGAGTTCGAAACAGCGATCGCCGTTTTCCACCAGCGCTACTCGACGAACACGCTACCCAGTTGGCCGTTGGCCCAACCGTTCCGGATGATCGCCCATAACGGCGAGATCAACACGCTCTGGGGTAATCGCAATGCGATGACGGCCCGGGAAGCAGACCTGGGGTCGCCCGTCTGGGGGAACGACATCGAGCGCCTCAAACCGGTGATCTGGCCGGAAGGAAGCGATTCGGCAGGATTCGATAACACGATGGAGTTGCTGGTGCGCTCCGGTCGAACACCGATGCACACGATCATGATGCTGGTCCCTCAAGCCTGGGAGCAGTATCCCGACGTAGAACCGGCAATTCGCGACTTCTACCGCTATCACGCCGAGGTGGTCGAACCTTGGGATGGGCCGGCAGCGCTGGCGTTCAGCGACGGCATCGTGGCGGGTGCGGCGACCGACCGGAACGGGCTCCGTCCTTGCCGCTACAAAGTCACCCGGGATCGTTTCGTGGTCGCCGGGTCGGAGGTCGGGCTGGTAGATCTCGATCCGGCGGACGTGCTGGAGAGCGGGAAGCTGGGTCCCTGCGAATTCATCGTGGTGGACGTGGCCCGGGGTCGAGTGCTACGCAACATGGACGTGAAGCGGGAAGTCGCCTCGCGCCAGCCGTATGGAAGGTGGGCACGGGAAAATCTGCGACTCCTGCTACCCGATCTCGCCGCCAGGTCCGAGTCGCCAGAACCCGGGTCGCTGGTTCCCCATCAGATCAGCTTCGGGTACGGCCATGAGGACTTGAGGTTCGTGCTCGAGTCCATGGCGACGCAGGGCAACGACACCATTTGGAGCATGGGAGACGACACGCCGATCCCACCGCTCTCCCGATTGCCACAGTCGGTGTACGCCTTCTTCCGCCAACGCTTCGCGCAGGTCACCAATCCGCCGATTGATCCGCTCCGGGAATCGGTGGTCATGTCGCTGCGACAGCACTTGGGTCGTCACGGCTCCTTTCTGGTGGAGAGCCCAACCCATGCGAGACTGCTTCGCGTAGATCATCCCATTCTGCTCGAGGCAGAGATGGCCTCGCTCAGGAGCCAGCCCGGCTTCCCCAGCCTGACGCTCGACGCGACTTGGCACCGCAGTGAGGGAACCGAGGGCCTGCGAGCCGCACTCGATCGGCTGTGCGCCGAGGCGGAGCACGGAGCGAGAACTGGAATTCGCCTCGTGATTGTCAGCGATCGCCAGGCGAATGCGGAGCGGGTGCCGGTTCCCATGCTGCTCGCGATCGGTGCGGTGCGTCGCCACCTGATGGACCGCGGTCTTCGCCTCCGGGTCGGCCTGGTCGCCGAGGCGGGAGACGCGTGGGACATCCATCATTTCGCGACGCTGATCGGATATGGTGCGGAGCTGGTGCATCCCTGGTTGGCATTGAGTTCAGTTGGCGCGATGGTGGAGGGGAAAGCGGCGGACGGGACGAACGGGACGGACAAGGGGGACGGCTGCCGCCGCTACAGGACTGCCGCCGAGAAGGGGCTGCTCAAGATCATGTCCAAGATGGGAATCTCCGTTCTTCCCTCGTATTGCGGTGCCCAGATCTTTGAAGCGCTCGGACTCGGCGCCGAAGTGATCGATCGCTGCTTCCGCGATACGACCTCCGCACTCGGCGGACTCGGCTTCGATGAGCTAGCCGAGGATGCGCTTGCGCGACACCACCAGGCTTGGAGTCCGGAACCGAGCCGCAGCGTTCCCGACCATGGCCGGATCCGGTTCCGCAAGGAAGGAGAGGATCACGGCTGGGCGCCGCCGATCGTTGTTGCCTTGCAGAAAACAGTCCGAGCGGAATCGAGTGAAAGGGAAGGAAAGTACCGGGAGTTCCAGAACAAGAACGCGCTGCGACCACCGGCCGGGCCGAGGGATCTCCTCACTTTCCGCGAGTCGCCCCGAGTCCGACTGGAACAAGTCGAACCGGTCGAGTCCATCCTCCGACGGTTTGTCAGCTCGGCGATGTCGCTCGGCGCTCTGTCACCCGAAGCCCACTCGACCATCTCCATCGCGATGAACCGAATGGGCGCGCGGTCCAATTCCGGAGAAGGGGGAGAGGATCCCGCCTTCTATTCGCCGCTCCCCAATGGAGACCGGGCCGACAATCGAGTGAAGCAGGTGGCCTCAGGGCGATTCGGTGTGACCACCGAGTACCTGATCCGTGCCGAGGAGTTGGAGATCAAGATCGTCCAGGGTGCGAAGCCGGGTGAAGGCGGCCAGCTGCCCGGACACAAGGTCACCGAGTTGATTGCCCGGCTGCGGCACGCAGTGCCGGGGATCTCCCTCATTTCGCCGCCGCCGCACCACGACATCTACTCGATTGAGGATCTGGCTCAGCTGATTCACGATCTCAAGACCGTCAATCCTCGAGCCCGGATCGGTGTGAAGCTGGTGGCCGAGACCGGAGTCGGCACCGTCGCGGCAGGTGTGGCAAAGGCGTACGCCGACTACGTACTGATCGCAGGGCACAACGGCGGGACCGGTGCTTCACCACTCTCGTCGATCAAGCACGCCGGATGCCCATGGGAGCTGGGACTCGCCGAGGCGCAGCAGGCGCTGGTGAGAAACGGGCTGCGGAGCAGAATCGAAGTCCGGGTGGATGGCGGCTTCAAGACTGGTCGAGACGTGGTGATCGCCGCATTGCTCGGCGCGGAATCGTTCGGCTTCGGCACCGCACCGCTGGTGGCGCTGGGCTGCGCCATGGCACGCCAGTGTCACCTCAACACCTGCCCCACCGGTGTCGCCACTCAGCGACCCGATCTTCGAGCCAAGTTCAGCGGCGCCCCAGAACAGGTGATTGCCTACTTCACGCTGGTTGCCGAGGAAGTCCGGGCGATTCTCGCCGGGCTTGGCGTCCGTACGATCGACGAGATCATCGGGCGCGCCGACCTGCTCATGCGAATCGAGCGCCCCGATCTACCCCGGGCTCAAATGCTGGATCTGTCGAACCTCCTCACTCGCGCGGACGAGGGTAGCGGAGCTTCACGGCGTCTCGTCTCCCGGAACGACCGGCCCGGCGTGGTCTCCCTTGACCGCGAAATCCTGCAGGAGTGCCAAGGGCATATCGAGGCCGGACTGCCCTTCTCGGGACTCTATCAGATTCGGAATCATCACCTGACCGCCGGTGCAGGAGTAGCCGGCGCGATCGCTGAGCGATACGGTGACTCGGGACTACCCAGCGGTCATCTCCAGCTCCGGTTCCTGGGCAGCGCTGGACAGAGTTTCGGAGCCTTCGCTACCCGCGGGATGCTGCTGGATCTCGAGGGCGAGGCGAACGACTACGTCGGAAAGAGTCTCTCCGGGGGCACGATCAGCATCCGGCCATTTCGAACCGCCGGATACGCTGCCGCGACCCACGAGAACGTGATCCTCGGAAACACGGCACTCTACGGTGCAACTGCGGGCAAGTTGTTCGCGGCCGGACAGGCGGGCAGCCGCTTCGCGGTGCGGAACAGCGGCGCCATCGCGGTGATTGAAGGCGCCGGTAACCATTGCTGCGAGTATATGACCGGCGGGCTGGTCCTGGTGCTGGGCCCGATCGGCCGGAACTTTGGGGCCGGCATGAGCAACGGGGTCGCATACGTGCTCGACGAGTCGGGAGGCTTTCCGTCACGGGTCAACACCGAGATGGTCACGCTGGCTCCCTTCGAGGGGCGCGACGAGTCGCTGGTGCAGTCGCTTCTGCACGAGCATCTCGAGCGGACCGGGAGTCCTCGCGCCAGCGCGTTGATCGCGCGGTGGGAGTACTATCGCGGCCTGTTCCGGAAGGTCGTCCCCAACACGCAGCCGGGGAAAGCACCGGAGCCGGTCCAGTCGCCGACCCCCGAAGGCGCGGCAGCGCTGCGGTAGGCTGGATGGAGGATGGGGACGGGTTTTCTCTTGCGGGGATACGAGGATTCATTAACTTGCTGAACGACAAGCAAGCAGACGCCCCTCCCCAAAACTGATCCCTATGTCATTGCCGTTCAGTGAGAAAGAGCGTAATCCCGCCCGGTCCCGCGAAGCCATCTTGGACGCGGGGGAAGCGCTTTTCGCCGAGAATGGCTACGAGGGTACCAGCCTGAGCGATGTAGGGACCCTCGCCGGCGTCTCTCGCGGAACCCCGGGGTATTTTTTCGGCTCCAAGGCCGAGCTTTACCGCGCCGTGCTGGAGCGCTGCTTCGCAGAAGTGCTGGACGCGGTCCGGGCCGGGCGAGCACGCGCGCTCGCCAGCGCGGCAGAACCGGAGGCCGTCCTGGCCGGCGCCGTATCCGATTATTTCGACTTCCTCGCCGCCCGTCCCAACTTCGTGCGGCTGATCGAATGGGAGGCGCTCGCTGGCGGCACTCAGCTGGAAGAAATCCCACCGCACGTCGCTGCGGCGCAGGAAGCTCTCTCGGCACTGCGTGATGAGCTGGCGATGGGACCGGGCATGTCGCAGGACGCCGCCCATCTCCTTCTCAGCATCATCGGTCTCTGCTGGTTCCCCCTCGCTCACGCCAATACCGTCCTCCGCGCACTCGGCATCGACCCCGAGGATCCCGCCTTCCTCGAGCAGCGGAAACGGCACGTCATTGATCTCGTCCTGAACGGCCTGCGCGGACGATTTGCCTCCGCCACTGCCACCGGAGAAACCGACCATGCCTGATGTGATGACTGCTCCGGCGCCTGGCCCACCGCCGCAGCTCGCCACCGAGAAGGAAGCCCGCGAAGTCGCGGAAGCCGCACGCGAGAAGGAGTGGCAGGCTCCAAGCTTCGTCCGCGAGATGTTCGATGGGAACTTCCGGGTCGACCTGATCCATCCCTACCCCGAACAGGATCCCGCCGAAGTCGAGCGTGCTCGCCCGTTCCTGGAGCGGCTCGAGGCCTTCATGCGGGACAAGGTAGACAGCGACAAGATCGACCGAGACGGGAAGATCCCCGAAGAGGTAATTCAGGGGCTGCGCGACATCGGCGCCTTCGCCATCAAGATCCCGACCGAATACGGTGGATTGGGACTCAGCCAGACGAGCTACACCCATGCCATCGCTCTGGTGACCAGCCAGGACGGGAACCTCACGGCCCTGCTCTCCGCGGCCCAGTCGATCGGGGTGCCCAACCCGCTCAAGCAGTTTGGTACGCCGGAGCAGAAGAAGAAGTACTTCCCTCGCCTCGCCAAAGGCGCGATCTCGGCGTTCGCGCTGACCGAGTCGAACGTGGGATCTGACCCCGCCGGCATGCAAACTACAGCGGAGCTCTCACCCGATGGGCGGTACTGGACGCTGAACGGCGAAAAGCTCTGGTGCACCAACGGCACCATCGCCGAATTGATGGTGGTGATGGCGCGAACCGGTCCGAAGAAGATCACGGCGTTCATCGTCGAAGCGAACTGGCCCGGCGTCGAAGTGGTGCAGCGGCTCCATTTCATGGGGCTCAAGGCACTGGAGAACGGCATCATCCGGTTCACCAACGTGAAGGTCCCGGTCGAGAACGTGCTCTGGGGCGAAGGTCGCGGGCTCAAGCTGGCGCTGATCACCCTCAACACCGGCCGCCTGACGCTGCCCGCCTCCTGCGTCGCTGCCGGCAAGCGCTGTCTCCAGATCGTGCGTGAGTGGGGGTCTACCCGGGTGCAGTGGGGCCAAGCAATCGGGAAGCACGACGCCATAGCCCAGAAGATCGGACGCATGGCAGCGGAGACCTTCGCGATGGAAGCAGTCTCCGACCTCGCCTCCGGCATGGCCGACAAGGGCGGTTTCGACATCCGGCTCGAAGCCGCGATGGCCAAGATGTGGAACACCGAGACCGCGTGGCGGATCGCGGACGACACCCTTCAGATCAAGGGCGGACGCGGCTACGAGACTGCCGACAGCCTGAGGAGCCGCGGGGAGAAGCCGGACCCGATCGAGCGACTCATGCGGGATATGCGGATCAATCTGATCTTCGAGGGATCGAGCGAAATCATGCGGCTCTTCATCGCCCGGGAGGCGGTGGATACCCACATGCGGGTGGCCGGCGCCCTGATCGATCCCAAGGTCCCGGCAGGCCAGAAGGTGACTGCCCTGCTCAAGGCGGGAGCCTTCTACGCCTTCTGGTATCCCAAGCTCTGGCTGGGTGTGCGAGGGTGGTTCGGCTTCGGCGAATTCGGCCGGCTGGCTCCGCACATGCGCTATGTCGAGCGGTCGTCGCGACGGCTCGCTCGCTCGCTCTTCCATTGTATGGTGCGCTTCGGTCCCATGCTGGAGAAGCGGCAGGCAGTCCTGGGTCGGCTGGTGGAAATCGGAGCGGAACTGCTCGCGATCGCTGCAGCCTGCAGCCGGGCGCATGCGATGCTCACAAAGAATCCCCGGGAGACCGGTCCCCGCGAGCTGGCCGACGTTTTCGCCCAGCAGGCGAGACTCCGGGTGGAACAGAAGTTCCACGACCTATGGCACAACACCGACACGGCGACCTATACTACCGCGCGCCACGTGCTGGACGATCATTTCCGCTGGCTGGAAGAAGGGATCGTCCGGGAGTAAGTCTGGCCGAGCCTCGCCGGGTTAGTGATCAACGCTTAGAGGGGAGAGGGAATGGCCATCGCCGAAGGAAAGACCCTGCCGTTTGTGGGCCCCGAGCAGGTGGACACCAAGGTGCTAGAGACCTTCGGTTACGAGGGTCCGGACCAGGAAATCGTCACCGAGACCGACGAGTTCAGCGCCGTGTGCCCCTACAGCGGGTTGCCGGACTTCGCCAAGCTCGTCATCAAATACATGCCGCGGAACCGCTGTGTCGAGCTGAAGAGTCTCAAATACTACGTGGTGA